>JAALOO010000069.1_pt1 | contig 82464 bp, 93 predicted proteins | sample 7257641 | NCBI WGS metagenome assembly JAALOO01 (sample SAMN14085613, study PRJNA598686) | mite metagenome | biome: ENVO:01001000; feature: ENVO:01001002; material: ENVO:01001226; isolation source: single female mite from University of Michigan culture on fish food culture... ...
ATTACATGCCACCTTGAGAAGCACCTCAATTGGCGGATGATCAGACAATGGAACTTTATCTCTAAGACTATCTTTGATTTCATTTGGTGGACCAGAGTAAATGGCTTGACCAGTTTTAGATAAAACGATCACTTTATCAAACAAACTCAACGTTTCACTGTTTGGTGAGTGAATTGAGCAAATTACAGTAATGTGCTGCGTTTTGGCCAACTGCCACAAACAAGAGATCACTTCAAATGCTGAGGCGCTGTCAAGCCCTATTTTGAAGACAATAAAAGGGGGTAATCTATTGTTCAAAAGTGCTAATTGAAATCAGCATACCTGTTGATGGCTCGTCGCAAAGAATAAAAGTTGGCGCCCTCAGTGCCATCAGCTCCTGACAAACTGCAATTCGACGCTGCTCCCCACCACTGCACTTTTTAAAAGGCCGAGAAAGCATTTCAGGTGAAAGGAGAACCGACTCCATAGTCTTCTTGATATGTTCGTCAGCTTTTTCAGATGGTGCATTTCTGCCTCCATTTTTGAATGCATAAGCATAGCGGAGAATCTGCTCCACGGTAAGCTCTCCGACGATGCTCTCGTGAACGTGCTGGCGAATGTAGTACGACACCGGAGACGCTTCCAAGTGACTGCCAAGGTATATGTGACCGGAATCAGGTGCCGTACTGCCACTGAGAATGTCAAGCAGAGTGGTCTTTCCTATTATTTAAGTATAAGTTCAAGTTAAATAATTTGTTTTGTATATTTCTTGACAAAAACAAACAAAGTAAACAACAACATACCAGAGCCACTGGCGCCGAGTAAACCAGTCAGTGAACCGGCTAAACAGTGGCCAGACTGCCGCTGTAGAATGGTCTTTTTTCTCCATTGCCAGTGATTTAGGTGGCTAACTTTTCGCGTTAAATTGCGCCAAGCAATGCTAACTTGAGGCTCCCTTTCCATGAGTATGATTTTGTGAAGCAGTTGTTTCGCGCCTCACACACTTGTCACTGTGATGGCTGAGTCTCTTCTGACAACACCGCCAATGCTACTGCTCGTGTATTAGCAATTTTGTTAAAGCAAAAAAAGCGAAAAGTGCATGTACATGTACGTCCTGGATGTTTCAGACAGTTTTTTTCAGTTTATGCACTTGATATAAATCTTCTAATCAGTTAATTATTCAGTGAGGATATCCTCTGCTAGTGGTATGCACTAAATGCCCTGATCAAAAATACTCTTTCGTTTCACAGCAGGTGATGGTGCTAAGTGATTAGGAAAACATGTAACAGATAAGCACCTTCCTTCAATCTTTCAGTTGATTCCTTTCTTTTTTTAAAATCATGATTTTTATCTTCAATGACTCTAAAATAGTAAGCGTTTTTGAGTAGGTGTTCTGAGAATTTGATGCAATGCAAACTTTCGAGGAAAACGATATTTTATCGAGATATTTCAACCCTAATTTAAATTCTCATTCGACTAACGTGTACAACCACTTTCTATACTTTTGTTTGCCAAAAGCCAAAAAGCGCTTTATTATACTAAAAATAAACTAACGGGGCCAAAATATTTTGGAATGAGACCGGAAAACGATAGTACATTTGTAACAATCAGTATTTGCACTTGTAGTTATTCGAGTATTTGATAACTCAAAATGTGAAAAAACTTTTCAATGTTGTTTATTTGTTAAATTTTTAATATTTTGTAACACTTTTTCAGTGTGATGTGCGAAAATGCTGCTAAACATTTAGTCATAATTACAGCTATAAAGTAGAGTTAAAAATTTGTAAAACGCCATCCAGGCGTGCATCTCGGTTGCTTGTCTTTGCCAAAAAAATTAGAACACTGAATTGGACTGTCCGGCGTCCTCGAGTTGATACTTGAAGAAAATTAGAAAAAGTGTTAGAAAAAAGTTATTAATCACCAGCTGAGCTAGAGTACCTCTTTAGCTAGGCAACAGGCAGCCATGACGACGGCCAGCTCGAAGAGAATAAGAGTTACACTTAAGGCAAACGAGCTGCCAAACAGGGCGGTCAGTTTGTTGACGTTGTCCTTGCATCCTGGAGCCACTGGGTGGTTTTTGTCCCCAGTAGGACAGTTGACGTTTTCTGTAGAGCTTGGATTGTAGCCGCAGCATGAGACAGGCAAAGTTTCATTTTCATAGTCTTGCGGACCTTCAAAACTATAGCAAAAAGAAATGTTACCATATTTGTACTCAACCGTTGTCTCGATGTCACTTACCCGCAGCAGTGACCCAAGTACTGAAACTGCTGAAGCAGGTCGCCCTTAGTATTGTTTTTGTGCAGATCCTTTATGGCTTCACGAGTGGCGTTTTCAAACTTGTCAACCAGCTACAAAGAAGGTATTTATTATGTTAGTGCAGTGGTCTACAGATTTCATTTCCTTACCGCTCGGTCTTTGTTGGTCATCACCACAGCGGCAACCTCCAAAGCAATCAGTCCGAGAATGAGAAAGCCAAACTGTGTAATTAAGAAAGTGGTAAACAATAAAGTTATTCTCATTTACAGCATTATAGTAAGACAATGACTTACCACTTTCAGGGAGCAAGAATTGCGGCAACAGATGCCACACAGACCAAGGATGGCAATGAAAGCGCCCATGACGGCGAGAACCAGGAGAAAAGTAGCCACAGAGGTGACATTAATGTCAGCCAACTCTTCGAGTGACTTAAATTCATGCTGCCAGAAGAGCATACGAGCTCCGAGGTAAATCAGAGTAGAAGAGATAATCTGCAAAAGAAGTTGAAAAATTTAAAGACTGAAGATTTTAAAGAAGTGGTTTAGGCAATCTTACCAGCCAAACAAGGTTCAAAATAAAGAGCACAATTCCAACGATGAAGCTTCCGCAACTGGCCATCTTCAAGTCAGTTTCTGAAACTTGATGGAGAAAAGTAGCTGATCTTTACTTTTGTTTTTTGTCGATGCTTGCGAAAGATGCTTGCATGCAAACACAAAGACAACACGCTGAATTGGTAGAGCTTTGCAAATTGAGCTGCCTTTTATCCTTTTCGAGCTCTGGTTCAAAGTGCATTTTCGAACTTTAGTCATGCCAATGGTCAATTTGTCAACGGCAAAAATGACTAATCAGTTGAAGTTTTGCAAACTTTATCCCAAACTCTAGTACGTCAATGAAGTAACATTTTACTTTAATTTCAAAACCTTTTAAAAGATAAAAAAGTAGTGCAAACCAAAAAGAAAAGTTAGATCAACTCAAATGTGAAAATGTTTTATTTTATCAATTAATAAGCACATCAGCATATCACTTTTTGGTAGATCATATAGTGATGATAATAACTTAAGTCGTTTCACGCCTCTCAGGAGTCTTCAACTGTCAAGGATTCTTCTCACACCTAACTATATCTCACTTCTCGGGCAAGGCAGCAGGCGGCGAAGACAAGAATGAACTCAAACAAAATGATGGCCACACCAACGCCGATTGTGCCCTTGAAGAGCGTCTGAATCTGGTCAAAGTGCAGCTTTTCTAAACAGCCCTCAGTATAGGGAGTCTTGTTTCCACATTTTTCATTTTCTTTGTCTTCGTGAACTGGTTTAATGCCGCAGCACGATCCAGGAAGTTGGGTGTCGGTTGTGTTAGTATAATCGCCTCGCCCTGTGGCACCGCAACATTTTAGATTATACTGAAGAGTTTCAAGGATGAAAGCCGTCTTGTGGTCCTTGTTGATTTGCTTTATAGCATCCTTAATTCCTTTTGTAATATCAGTTTGAATCTGAAACGAATAAACCAAAGTAAGTATGAATGCTGCAGACAAAACTGAAACCTGAACTTTTTAAACTTACGTTTCCATTGTTTTTAATTGAAACAACAAGGGCGTAAATCTGAGCGCCAATCATGAGAACCATCAGGAAACCATACTGTTTTGAGATAAAAAGAAGTTGATAAAATCATGTCACTATATTTTGCTAGATTTGACAAAATTTTTCCCTATCACTTTTTGTTGTTATGCTGATTGAGGGCTGACATATTTCTGTCGGATTAGGCGGTGAGTGTTGAGCGGTAACACCCAACAGATTAAAATGTATGACTAAGCCCACTTGTCATCGAGTGTGTGCATATGTGTACAAGCCTGCTGAAGTGACTACTGCTTCTAAGAATGTTTTCATTTCTATAATACTTTATCATACTTTACTAAACTAAAGTTTAGTTACGATAAAGCTATTTTAAACCTTATTTTAAGCCTTATTTTAAACCTAACTTTAGAAATATTAAAAATCAACTTACCGCTTGAAGCATAAACGAGTTTTCGCAACAGGCACCAAAGAATCCAAGAAAGCTGATCAGAGCAATTACAATGCCAATGCCGAGAATGACGATGGAAATTGATGTGAAGTTGATTTTCGCCAGGTCGACTGCTCCATCAAACTCCTTGTCCCACTTGACTAGTCGGTATCCAATGTAGATGACACCACCGCCAAGTAGCTGTACAGTTGACCAGTAAAAGTTATTGTTTTTGTACAAAAAAAGTAAAAAAGATTTGTCAATGACTTACCAGCCAAAGAAGGTTAAACACTCCCAGCAGAATTTTGATAATTTTACTCCCGCAGTCAACCATTTTTGCGTGATGTTAGTTTGGTGCGCAAAACAGATGCAGTAAAATGATGTTGAGTTTGGATGACGGTCGTCGTACAAATGAACAAAAAGAGTTTAATGAAGCACTCACAAGAGGCAGCAAATACTTTTCAAAGTGGAGTGGTTGGCAATGGTAAATAGAGGATTTTTGTGTTGTTTCTGTATCTAAGCACTAACTCTCTTGTGCGGATAGCAGCCAACTGACAAATGGTTTTATACAGTACAACCAGCTGTTGTAGGGTGGCAGGGCGGTTATCAGTCAAAGTTGCCCGTAAACCACCTGCTTCTCGGTGAGTAAATGCCAGAGAGAGGGAGAAAGAGTGAGAGAGAAGCGATTGCACTTGAGCTCGCTTTGCTTATCACTCGCAGTCTTTGTTTCTTGCGCCCAAGCTGCTGCTGCTGCTAATGATTAGCTGTGCTTCCATTGCAGTTGATAGAATGCAATATCGACTCTACAACTACGACTGGCGTTTGATGTCGCTTACTACCTGGTTGAGTATGCATGACTGTACCCTAGCTACCAGCGGATGCTAAGGACTTAATCAGTGTTGATTATTAAAGGCTCTAAGTATGCGTCTAAACAGTTGGACTATTTCGTCATGGTTTTAAATGCAAAGAAAGGTCATAAAAAGGGTTAAGGGTTTACCTTTCCTAAGAGAAAATGGTGCACACATTTTTGTAATTTTTAAAACGCAATAAATACATAATTCATTTTAAAACTTTATTTTATATTTGACCTAAATGCGTCCGTTAAGTTTTTATGGTAGATTTACCAAATTTTTCAGAAACAGCTTTAAAGCGGTAGTAAAACATTTTAATTGCAAGACATATATCATTTAAACCAGCAGATACTTATAGTGTAAAATACATTTTTTATAATTTTGTTAGTACTAACCAATTTTATAATTCATATTAAATTGTATAAAGCAATCATTTTTTGTTTAGCCACAGTAAACAATTGGATGTTTGCACAATGCGCGCAGGAAAAAACTCTCAAACTGTGAGTCATCATGAGATGTTGTGGTAGAGATTAATTGATGATGATAAAAAAACTAAAACTATTGTCATGAAGGTATCTTTAGTGAATGAGCGCCACTGATGATCTCATTATTTTGTAATGTGATCTTATGATTAAATGCTTTGGTAGTGACAATTATTTTTAGTACGCGTTTTACCTAATTATGTGCGTTTGTTTTCTTTTTTAGAAACAGATTTGTAAAAAGCAACCAACTTTTCCTTTTATTTTGCAAAACTTCCAAAGTATGCAAAATAATCTTTTTTCTTAGACAAGCTATTTTACGTGCTTGACTCACTTGATGGTAGGACTACAAAAGAAAATACTTGTTTTGGTTAAAGTATTCAATGAGCCCTTTTGATTTATTGACGCACTACTAATGTCAACAAAAAATGCTATGTACATCACCGAATCACTATGGGAACAGAGGATGAAAGCAGATTAAAAGTGCGTGTGAGGAATACTAGAGAGCCATGTGTTCCAGGCAAAGTACATCCTAGACCTTATTATTGTTTTTACCACTTCCAGAGAATGATGATTAGCTTTCCTGCCATGAAGACGGTGACCATGTTGAGGAGGGTGAGCCCAACAAGCACAGTGTAGGCGTACTCAAAGAAGGCCTCGACGACGGGCGAGCTTTTGCAGCCATTCATGTTCGTCTGCTGGTCCACTGAGCAGGTGTCCAGCCAGGTGATTGGGTCGGTGACGTTGGTCTTCTGACCACAGCAGCTGATGGGCAGTGTCGCCCTTTGCTGGTCGTCCTTCAGTTTGCTCCAGTCGTCAGCAGAGTGAAGGCCACAGCAATCGAAGTAGTATTGCACCTGCTGCACTGCCTGGGCAATGTAAAAGTCGTATCTGCAAAGACGTCGTTTTAAGCTATTTTTTGGGTTGCATTGGAACACCAGGACAAGGTTCAACTCACTGAAAGTTGTCAATGCAAAACTGCATTCCCTCCGTCAGCTGATTTTCCAGGGTGCTTCGCCTGGCCAAGACCGCCACGATGAGCACTGCGGTAAAGACGATAATCACGCAGACGCCGCAAATGTACGACAGCAGACAGGAAGCCACTTCGAAGGCCGACGCAAAGATGCCCTCCAGTGCGATGCAGATCATCACTGCTGCGTACGCTCGAAAGATGTACCCGATGGGGCGAATGTCAAAGTCCACCATCAGTCTGTAGGCGACCCTGTACGTTTGATCGGCATTGTGGATCCAGTAGCTTGCCCAGAAGAGGAGAACGGCCACCATTAGCCAGCCGATGTTGATGATCACCAGAAGAGTCCGATAGATTTTCTCTGCCCTAGACACTTTGCGAAACCGTGTCATTGATTTTCTACAAGTAAGTAGTGTTTCAGAATGGTGAAAACTTTCAATACTTTTTTGTTTACCTTTTCTGTCCCACTTTCCGAAACTCAAACGGCGACTCGATGGCCGAGTTCACATAGCTGATGATTTTGTCCACTCTACTTACTGGCCTTTGCCGGATAGTTTGTAGTTTTGTGCAAGGGGCAACGGTGTTTTGCCTTCTAAAGTTAGATTGCCGTAACTGACAGACAGTCCCGACAGTAGCCATAATATTGCACGCAAACACTAAAAGCTAAAAACACACTTAATTTATGCCTCTTTGCAACACACTAAATAGAACAAACTATTAATTTAATGTGCTTTTGTAGAAAGAATGTAAAGAGTAAAAGTGATTACAATGACCATTTCACTTATTGGGTGCTTGTCTCAATCGACTCAGTTGACGAGATTTGCTTCTTGCCGGTGGATGATAAAATAGTGATGGTCGGTTTCTTTTTCAGCTTTGGCTGCTCTTTTTTCTGGTTCTTCTTGCCTCTTTTTCGATGACTTTGCTTCTTTATCTCTGTTGAAATGCAGACAATGACTGCTGTTACGAGTGCAAGTAGAGTCAGAACGCAGATAATGGAGCCAAAAAGGATCGACTTGTCGATTGGATTATTAAGATTTTTCCAGAAACTTGCGATCGTTGTCTTCTCATAGTGAATGTTGACATTTGTGAGCCTTGTAAACTCTGTTTTAACATCAGTTTCATTTTTTAGTTTGCTTCCATTGATACCAACAAGTTTTATAAAGGTTTCACTAGCTTTGAATGGATCTATCATTTGAAACACAAGCAATACAAAAAATGTAAGTTCCAGCATGGTGCATATGGAACATTAGGCAACTTTTTGTGAATAAATGACAAAAATGGAAAAATAGTACTAACCTATAAAAACAATTTCAAAAATTGTTTTCAACAATAAGATTTTTATTTATTCTGTTTAGAATAATGGCAATCAACAAAGTAAACTATGTTATTACAGTCATTCTTTTTCCTGTGTTTCAATCTAATTACTACTAGAAGAGCTCATTGACTTGGAAGACTGTGCTTTACTCCGATTCACTGGGCGTATCTTATTCTTTTTGCCACCATAAGCAGGTCGAGCCAAAGCGAGACTGGGCGTGATTGGTTGCTTCCAGCAAGCAAACGTTTTTGAGTAGTCCTTGATCATTTTGCGGTTCGTTGTTGTGGCCGTCGAACTGGCCGATGATGCGCCTCTGCTGCTGCTGTTGCTGCTGTTTCCGCCACCAGCATTACTGCTGGAGAAGAGTGCCAGGCTGTTTTTGTCTCTAAAAAGACTTCGTCTGGAGTAAAGCACAAAGCCTATGCAGAATAGGGTGAGAAAAGCAAATCCGAGAACAAAGGAAACCATGAGAAGGGTCATCCGATGGGAGTTCCAGTGTTCTTGCTCGTCTTTTTGTCCAATCTTCTCTGACGCACTAGTGCTCATCTGCGTGCCGTTGAGCGTAGTGTTTGTGACAGCCATGATGTGATTTGACTGGTAAAGAACTGATAGTACTAGGTGAAAGACAATAAAAAGGTAGCAGTCCATTTAGGCAATACTGCGAAAGTGGCGCACAATTTGTGCATCAGTAAGCACTTTTATTATAAACAACGGTCTAAAATAAAGTTAACCTGTTTGGAACAACAATTATCTTTACAAAGTTCTAAATAGTAAGTTAATCTAAACAAACAAAAAGAGGTGATAAAATATGAAAACTACTAGAAAAATTCAAGTTACTTCATTTTGATGTACTAACAAAATCTATCTTCAGCTCTAATCAGATGTATTGACTGGTTGATAGGCTTTGAGATATCTTGCAAGACAGCAGGCAGACACCACGAGGATGATCTGCACTGCAATGAGAACGTCGGCACTGTAGTTGAAACCAGTCTTGACAAAGTTGACCACTCTGGAGGAGTTGCAGCCAGCCTTGTACTCAATGTTCAGCTTAGAACAGGTCTCCATTGAGTTGGAAAGTGTAAAGTTCTGATTGCAACAGCTGATAGGCACCTCTTTTCCGATGTACTCGCCCGGCAAGCCGGTCCATCCGCAGCACTCCATTGTCTGCTGGTAGCTCTGCAGTGCATAGGCCAGGTTGAGGTCAATCTTACTGCCGTGCACTGAGTTGAAGGTCTCATTGATGGCCTGCGGAATGGCCACTGAGAGCTTCTCGTGAAAGTCACTCTGGTACTTGTAGCGATGGTAAATGGTGCCAATCTGAGCGACCAGTGCAAGAACCAGCAGCAGGCTGTAGATGTTCATGAAGAGCGGGTGATCGACAAAGACGCCCACAATACCGCCTACTGCTTTCAGCGCCAGGATTGATCCAAAGACGAGCACTAGATGTTCAAAAATAAAGTTATTAATTAATTTTATTTCTTAATTTCCATTTTCTCTTACCAATTAGACCTGTTGGCTCAAGGCTGAAACCAGCCAGCTCTACAGTTTGAGCATCATCGTTAAAGTGGTAAATTTTGATGCCAAGATAAATGACAAATGTGGCGAGAGCCTAGAAAGGTTGCAGGCATTTTATCACAAAAAATTGTATTTTAACATTCAACAATTGTTTGCACTAATTACAATAGTTTTATTGGTTTTAAAATCAACATAAGGCTCTTACCAGCATAATAGAGTTGAAGGTGAAGAGGAAAATCTTCGCCAAACCCCCACTACAGACGATTTTGGGCATTTTGTTGATTTATCGTATCGTAGTGCCTCTTTTGTCTATCAGAAGGAAAAAAGCAGTACAGTGTACCACGTTCTCAACGGTGAAACTGACACTGCCGCACAGGTTGGATATCCGTCTCATTCAAGTTCAGGACTGAGGCAATCAATTGGCAACCGTCCGTCCGCCCGTCCCTTTCAGTTCCTCCAGGTCTCTTCTCCAGTCTCTTCTCTCTCTTCTTTCACTCTCTTTTGGTTGGGCAAATAATAATAATAAATGTCCATATTCATCTATGCAGTACAGAGTGCTTTATTATTGCTTTAGTAACGAGCACTCCTCAGCCGAATGACCACACGTGATGGCAGTGAGTTGGCATCATTCAACGGCTGGTTAGTCCTGTAAACGTGCAATAGGTACGCTGATTTGGCGAAATGTGCGCTCCGTCGGCTTGGTTGCAAGCAGACACTTGTTTGCCCCATGTTTGCTGCCTCGAATTGACGTTGTCATGGACTGAGTCAGTTTGCTTGCCTGCAGTTTGGGCACTCTGATGACAAACGAGAAAAATAGGAAATATGAACAACTGTTTCTTTCCCCCCGCCTCTCACCAAAAATTGTCATTGACCTTGGAGAGGACTTTTAGAAAGAACAAGAGAAAGAGTTTGGCGCATAAAAAGACTGCACTTTGGATTTCTTTCTTATTTATTGCTGCATTCTCTGCGTTTAATGTACCAGAAATAATTTATTGACTTTGGGTACTTTTAATTTGACTACTAACCAGAAACAGCTTTTACTAGGAGATTTACAAAAAAACTAACAACATTCTCTATTTTCACAAATTCTAGCTTTTGACCTGCAAATAATATCATTTTATTAAGAAAATAAGTGAAGTAAATGAAGTATACAAAAAGCTAAATACAAAATGCCAAGAGTAATTTTGTCTCGGAAAAAAATATATATGAAACAACACAAATAATAATTTCTGCCTCACCACTAACTCCACTGTAACAACAACAGGTGAAAAAAAACTTGCAGGCAAGCTGAGCTGTGCGAACAGTACCAAAGAAGAAGAATGTATGTGCATGTGCGCTGGTTTGTGCTGTTGTGTGTTGTGTGTTGTATGTGCTTTTGTGTGCCGATTGTACCACAGCACTGACAATGTCAGATGGTGGAGCTGTGAAGCTGAATGCACCCGAATGTGCCTGTTGTCTAACCGTACGTACTGACTGGCTGGTATCGGGTGAGATCTCGCGCCAGACAGCAGGCGGCCAGGATGAGAATCAGCTCAACGAGGATCAGCGTGTAGCTGGTGTAGTTGAGGCCCTCCTTGACGAGGCCCAGTACGGGCGAGTCCTTACAGCCGACGGTGAACTGAATGTTCGCCCGACTGCAGGTCTCCTTGGGCGTGGCCAGCGGGACGGAAATGGCGCAGCAGCTGGCGGGCACCGCCTCTTTGGTGTAGTCCGCCGGAGAGGTCCATCCGCAGCACTTCAGCTGCAGTTGAATGTTCTGCAGGGCGTAGGCCACCTGTAGGTTGCTGCCGTCGGTGTTGAAGGAGCTGTCGATGGCGTTTCTCAGGCCCTTCTCGAACTTGTCAATGTACTCGTGCTGCACCTTGTAGTTGTAGTAGATGCCCACGCACTGCAGTACCAGCAGCAGGAAGACGACCAGACCGTAGACGCGCAGCAGAAGACTGCTCTCACAGCAGGCGCCCAGGAAGCCGATCAGGGCGAGCAGTGCCACCGCAGAGCCAAAGCCCACTACCAGCAGAGCGCCGGTCTGCAGGTTCGCGTCAATAATCTGATTCAGCTCGGCGGTTTTGTTGAGCTGGAAAATTTGCACGCCCAGGTAGATGACAAAGCCGCCGATTGCCTGAAACAAACAACAGAAAATGAGTGAGAGTGAGTGACGGTTTCGTTACTTGTTGTTATGCACTGCCACTGACTGCTAGAATCATTCTGGCGAGATCATTCCCCTTTGAATGTTGTCACCTTTGAAGTACGGCAAAGGGCACTTTGTAATTTATGCCAGAGCACTACAGTCTTTTTATTTTGTTTTAGAATATACTAAAAAGTACACTTACCAAGCCAATAAAGTTGAAAACAGCCAAGACTATCTTCACCAAAGTACCACCGCAAGATACCATTTTTTAAGCTGAATTAGTACGGTAGATTAAATTGACAGTAAGGTTTGATGTCTGCTCTATGAGAAGAAGGACACTAATGAGAACGATTAATAAATTAATAGCAAGTTGTTGGCAAGAGTTGAGTCAGTTGAAGAGTCAGTTGAAAAAAAATTCAAATAACAAACTGATGATGATGACAACATACCAGAAGAAGCTGTTGCTACCAACAAGTGATCGGTTTGGTGGCAGTCCGTTCGCGAAACAAAAAAAAAGTAGGCTGAACAAGTTCAAACTCGTGTTTGGCAGTTGGTGTCCAAATCGGTCGGTTGAGATTGAGCTTTAGAAAGCTTAGGCTTTTGGTTCTGTCGACAGTGGTGGCCCCTTCTCAGTTTCAGTTCCGATGCAGCAACAACAGCCAACTCAGAAAATCTGTAACCGTCGAGATTAGAGGAGAGAGTTTACTATTATCGTTCACTGGTAACCAACCAACTCTACCAACTACTTACTGGCACTGGTGGTGAGCACACCTGGTTACAGTCAGCGCAGCAATGGCGCTGCTCTTCTCTTCTTTTCTGGTTTCGCACACACTCTCTCTCTCTCTCTCTCTCTCTGTGTCTGCCTTTCTTTTCTGCTTTCTGTACGTGCGTTCACCGAAGGGACAGTCTGATGGTGGGGCTGGTTGTGGTGTATCTAGGAGAGGAGAATGGTGGAGAGAGATCTGGAGAATAATAGACACCAACAAGTGATACTGTTGCTCTGATACGAAAGCTAATGAACGATGGAGAGTGTCAGCAGCAGCACAAGTGGTACAGGTATGTGCTGTGTGCTGTGCTGCCGAGACACATCATGCAGATGCAGCGTTGTCCCCTCACTCACGGTCTGTCTGTTTGTCTGTTCTATTTGATGTTGCTAGCGACTGAAAGTCGATGTGGTGGTCATTGATGCACGACCACCAAGTTAGCTCTCTTCATCCTCGCCCTCTCCTCCATCTCCCACCATCTCTGGTTACCACCAACACGGCGAGGTAAGTGAAACCTGCAAACAAGAGTCACCGGAAATACTGGCAAAGTGAGAAGTGTGCGCTAGCTTGTTTACCAGATTGTCCTATCGAGATTGGATAACCACCATCACGAGCATCATTCCAGCTAAATGGATGGTTTTATTGTGTTACATGTGTGTGGTAATAATGCACAAGCAAAGCTTGGGTACAAATGGAAAAGCAGGAAAAGAGGAGGAAGATGAAAGAATATCCAAAGATATTGTGTAGAGTACTCACAAAAAAGTGGAGGGCTTCAGGTCGTCCGACTTTGCTGACTTTGGTGTGCAGTGAGTGACTTTGTGTAGAAGAGAAAAGAGACAAATGAAAAATAGCGGAAAAGAGGGTTAAATGTACAGAAATATTTGGGCAACGGATATAAAAAATGTGTGAAAGAAAATAGATTCGTATATGAGGCACACGAGAGGTTGTGTAGAGGTGTGTTGGTAAGAAAGGTGTGTAGGGTAAGAAAAGGTTTGGTACAGCAAGGTAAAGCTGATGGTGGTGGTATCTCTTTGTTCATGTTCTTGATCACTCACTCGTCCATCCCCTCTCTAGTAGTTGGCCTTCAGATCACGGGCCAGGCAGCAGGCGGCCAAGATGACCACCAGCTGAATGAGAATGAGGGCAATGGAGGTGTAGGTTAGGTTGCCAGTGATCTGCTTTACCACCGGCGACTCCTTGCAGCCAGTTGAGTAGCCGGAGATTCGAGCACTAGCACCAGAGCAGGTCTTGTCTGGTTCCTCCAGCGAGTAGTTGGTCTCCTTGCAGCAACTCGATGGCACATCCTCAGTCAGAAAGATGCCCTTGTAGTCGCCAATGCCTTCCCAACCGCAGCATTGCAAGTTACTTTGGACCACCTGCAAAGCATAGGCCAGCTTCTTGTCGTCCTTGAATCGTTTAATTCCATTGCTAACACCTAGCAAAATTGCAAAGCAATATTTAAAAAAACTGAGCAATAGTGATAACAAATAACTTCCTACCTTCATCGAAGCTCTTCTCAAACTCCGGCTGGTACTTGTAGCCAAAGTACATTCCAGCCACGTTGACGCAAATCAAGAGCAGCAGGACGAATCCGTAAAAGTTAAGCAGGGCCGACGATTCGCAGCAGGCACCAATGAAGCCAATGGCGGCAATCAAGACGACCGCAGCTCCAAAGATAGTGACGGCCATGGCGCCGGTGGAAAGGTTCTCCTTGACCAGTTCACGAAGGTCATCTTGAATTTGGAAAATGCGAATGCCGATGTAGACGAAAAAACCGCCAACGGCCTGCAAAGAAAGCCTGTTAGTACATCTTAACAAAGGAGCATTATTTTAAAAAGCACTTACCAGCCAAATGAAATTAAAGAGCGCCAACAGCAGCTTGACACAGGTACCACCACAAGAGCCGGCCATTTTGGTGTGATTTGATCTGCGAAAAAATAAAAAATGAGCACGTTAGGCGAATTGTTTAGGGTGAAGATTCGCAAAAAACTACTGCAGTCGCTCTCGCTGATGTCAATGAACGGTATGAAACTGTTTGGCGCTTGCCTTCTGAAAAGAACGTGCTAGTCGTTCTCAGCTACCACCAGGAAGAGTAGCATTCACAATGCAGAAGTTACCCAATAACGGGTGCCGCCTTCCAATTGGAACACAACAAGGAAATACAGCGCCATAAGGTAGCGCCCTTCAAATTAAAAAGACAATTCGCCAAATGCAGTACAGAACAGTATAGTGCGGTAATTCACTGCTAATCAAGTGGCCGAAGAATGGTTCAAAAAGTAACCGATCAAAAGACAGAAAACAGTTAGCAGGTAATTTAAAACTGCCAGATAAGGCCGCTTTGGTAAAGGTAAAAGAGGGAATACACCTAACAAGTAAATGAGACGTAGAAAACGATAAAAAGCAGACAATTTTGAAAAATGAAAAAATCGATTTGAAACCTTGAAAGATTTTTAGAGGAAAATCTTGAATTTGCAAGATTAAAAACGCACAACTCGAGTTGAGAATATTAGATCATGAGAATGGTACAAACTTCAAGCTAAAATGATGAGCAACAACTGCAAGTATAGTAAACTAAAAATCCAAATTTTTAGCTTTGACATGATTCAATGACCGAAAAGCATATCTGGTGACAATGCTTAAAATATTTTGCATATCGCATAAACAAGTAAAATGAACAACGTCAAACTCCTAGTGAAATACATAAGAACTAATAACAAAGGCAAAATTACTCACAGTTTTGGTCAAAAAGAATTTGAAAAAACTTGAAACTTTTCAGTCAGTGAAAATCGTACAAATGCTACGACGCAATGTGCGAGCTCGAAGTCATGTGTGAGCGCTCAGCCTGTGATATCAGCCTGCCGACTCAGAGATGGCCGCAGATAATTTCTTTTAACCTTTTGAACGCAGCATGCCTAATAGTCGGTCATAATCGAAATAGCCCGTTTGGCGCCAAACTATTGAACCTACTACTACCTGTCAGTCTCAACTTTTCATACTTCCTGGTATACAAACTCTGGTCAGTTCTTTTATTATATTAGGCCTAATTTACAAAAGCGCCTCTCTACTTGCCCACACATTTTCTGTTCATTAACCTAATGGACAAACAAACCGTGTAAACAGGACATAAACTTGTGGGTTACCACCACACTGAGGCACTGGTGCCCGCGAACAAGGCAGCCGCCTGGTGATGGCGGTAGTCAAGGTGAGAACAGCAGAGGGGGTAAGGGGCTTTTGAACTGTGGATATTTCCGACTGCTGTCTCCATGACAACGTCCAAAAAGTGAATATGCATTAATAATTTCTCAATTTTTCAATTACAACTCGTTTTGTTTCACCAGTTAAGTTTTTTAGAAGTCAGTAAACTCGGTGAAACGCGTGAAATGAGTCAAGAGAGGCATTTTTTGCTTATCGTAGGTATCGAATATTTTTTGTATTCACCTGTCAAGTAGCTACCAATTGATCAAATTGCATTTCTATTGACTATTGTGCTTGTTTGAAAATTGCGCCATAACAAAGCAATTTGTGTTTGTGTTTGTGCTATGCCCATAAAAGGAAACGTCAAAAGAAACTCCACACCAGTGTTTGACCGAAAGACACCTTCACGACAAGAGTCAGAATTCTTGAGAGTAGAGCAAACTTATTACACACAAAGTCACTTTCACAATTTAATTAATTTCCCATTTTTGTTGTCAATATTCAATTCCAGTATTCGCACAATAAAAAATCGATATCTAATAAAGACAACAAGTGCAATAAAAAAATAGATATAAAAATGTACCTTAGTTTGGCTAAACTAAAGAATATTCTGCAAAAACAATTTTTTGTTTTGAGTGCTAGAGAACTTTTAGAATATTCAGCCAAAACAACTTTGCATTCAGTTAAAAACTCAATTTTGAAGGCATGTTTGCTACTGATAGGAAACTTTTCTGGCGTGCTTTAACGCTTGTGGTTGAGATGGCAGTGGATGCCAGCAAACCAGAGGATATCCGGTCATAGAGCAGCAGTAATTTAAATTGCGTTTTACAAACAAACTAAACTGACCAAAGTTTGCACAATAGAGAGGCAACTTTGACAATGCTAGTCACTAGCAAATTGAGATGTATGGAGGCCAAACTGGTGGAACTGACTCACTATCTTTACGACACCAAATTCTCAAATCTGCTCAGATCGTTAGCTAATTAATCCGCTTAAAATGTGTTAACCTTAATCTCCCTGATGATTGCTGCTGCTTCTTTTGTCCTCCATTAGAGCAGAGTACAATATTTGCAAGGTTTCATCGATTTAAAAAAGTTTTTTTTTCATTGTTAGTACAGCTAACTAAATATAGAGAGTGTGCGACTGGATTTTTCCGTGTAAACAGCTTTATTTCACTTTTTGGCATTTACGGTGAGTGGAGCAAGTGAGTGGTTTTTCTGGCTTCTGGTGAAATGAAGTGCCCTCCTAGTGATTTGTTTGTGTTTATAGCAAATCCCGTTTTGTACAGCTACCTTGCTAATTAAAAATTTTAATCATTTTTTATCATAGTCATAAAAATACGTCGCGCTAAAATTAACAAATTCAAACAAAAAGTAACCTAAAGTAGATATTCACTAAAAATATTTCGCTTTTTTGCCGCACATTGAAATCGACCGTCTCAATGTCAAACTAATTGTGAGTCATCATCCACAGAGTCTCTGTCGGCCGCATCCACTCAGCCAGATCGTTTGCTGTCACGAACATTTCGTCTCCTCTTTCCCTTTTCCTCATTAGGCCACTCAATCAACCATCCTATTTTTTTGTTCGCTCAGTTTCAGCTGAACCAAATCATTTCAGCTAAACGAAGCTGGGCGAAAGCGAATGTAATTGTAGAGTTGAAACACTCTCAAAAAAATGGTGGCACAACTCGCTGGCAAATGCGTAATCTAAACCAGCATGTGTGGCTTTCAAAACTGCCCGATACAGTTCACTACGCACTGTAAAAAGTGACACTTTTAGTGACACACAAATTAACGCAAAGAAAGCGTAGGCAAATGTGTGTGTGTGTGTGTGTGTGTGTTTGCTAACTACTACTACCACATTGCAACACAGAATTGAGGTTTATCGTTGCCGTTTGCTAAATGACTGAATAGAACGCAAGTTGAGTCAACTTGGTGAAAAACGTTCAAAGCGGTTGACTTATTTAGGTTGACACGTGAAAGGCAAACAAAACCAGTTTTTAATTTTTAATTAAATTACTGTCGCTTAAAACCGATACGCACTTTTCGCAGTGATTTCACTGCAAAATATGGTAAACTCAATGTCTAGCATTTATCTGTAACCTCCAAATCTCCTTTCAGACATGAATAGGGAATCTATTTGTCTTGAGCAAATAATCTAAAACCTGAACGATATGACAGGCAGCAAACTTTTTGGCAACAGCAGAGTGAAAGACTGTACACGTAAAACAGATTGTGATGCTAGACAAAGACTGCTTTCAGGAAAAGTTTTATAAGCTCAAGTGGGAAAAACGCAGCGAAGAAAAGCGGTGAGATGCGGAATTTAATAAACGCAAGCAAAGTAAATTCAAAGACAAACGTACCTTTCGCGAAAGCTTCTGTGCTTGAAGAAGAAAACAATTCAGTCAGTGGTGGTCTGGAAAACGAACTGTTCGCGCCAGATGAATCCGAAGAAAAACGACTGGTTGCAAGAGACCTCACTGAGTCTGTTGGCGTGTGAAAGAGAAGACAAAGCAAAGCTGGTGGAGCTGGTGCGATTAGATTGATGGCTGGTGGGAGAGTGTGCTGGCGAGAGACAATCGAGAGTGGCTGAACCGAATTGGACGCCGGAGGATCTTTATCAAGCAGAGGAGGTCTTTCCCTGTGGCACATGCGCTAAATGAAAATGAAAATGCAACTGCTGAACACAGAGTGATAGGGATGACGAAGAAGAAGAAGAGGTGGAGGAGATTGAGGAAGATTCTTTGGCTACTTTGGGGTAGATTGAGCGAGGTTGCTTGTGCGGTCTTTGGAAGATTGCAGTCCAAGATATAAACTACTAGGGGCTTCTTTTTGGGGGAAACCTTTGGCCTTTTTGTTTGTCTTTGCAGTGTGAGGTATGTCAAGTTTCAAGCGTCAGAAACGTTTTTGGACTGGTCGTGATGACTCAAAAGTATTTTCACTCTCGAGTGTTGATGACTTGATGACTTCAACGGCGACTCTCGTGTTGCACTTGTGTGCTGCTCTGTCGCTGTTGCTCTGATGCTCAGCATCCCCCAGTGCTCAAAAGTGCTGCGAATAGTGCTGCTTCAACTACCACTACCACCACCGCAACTTCGAGAGTCAGTTGGAGAGTACTGTGCTGTGTAGTGCTTGAAGCTAACCGTACTGCGGAGGCTTGGCGCTACTTGCTGACAGCAGAGAGAGAGAAAGGTTACGGGCTGATGAACAAAACGAGTTTCGAGTTTTATAAGACTTCAACCCAGACACTGACTGACTACTAAATGTTTGCTTCGTGTCCACTGACACTGGATGTGCACTTGTTGGTGGTTGGTGGTTGGCCGAAGAGAGGGAAGCGAAAAAAGCCGATGATGGCAGAATAAACAGAAGAAAACGAAGGCAAAGAAAACGACGGAGGAGATTTCAGGGGCGGGACTGACTGGCGAGTTTAGCCAAACGACTTACATCTGACGATCACAAAAACAGATGTGTGCAGACTTCAGATTTGACTTGTGAGTGCCAGAGCAGTGCCCGGACCAGGCCAGAGGAATCGACGTGTTTCGGTTTGTTTATTCACCGCCGTACACGTCATCTCTGTAAGGGAATTCGAGTCGAGATTCAGTCGGTCTTCTGTCATCTGTCACTTTTTCAACGCCGGCTTTTACTTTTGGCTGTGGCTAAAGCTGTTCTCCCATCTTATTCTTTTACTAGGTTTCTACACTAGTTGAGATTCACGGTACTCATTCAAAATGGTCGCCACCAAACCGGAACTGACCACTGACAAGCAGATTCTCTACCTGGTGCAGTGGTTTGCCGAGTTTAGCGAGTTTCAACGCGGCGACTTCCTCGCCGATCATATGCTCCCCATGTTTGGCCCGTTTTTGGCAAAGAAAATTTTGGTTTCCAGCGATTCTGAAACCAATGGACTGTCGGAGGAAGATAAAGTGACCAATGGAGTTAAAGAGATTGGTATGCCGCTTCTATTTTCATTAACATTGGCACTTTGTTTATGTTAGTTTCTTATGACAGATCTCAACAACTCGGATCCTCGCCCTCCGTCAATCTTCCAGTGTCGAATGAAGCTTTTTACCGAATGGTACCGCTCTTGGTCGGAATCTGATCGCATTGAGTTTCTTCTTCGATTTAAGAACATTGATTCCGGATTTCTTTCCGAGTTTTACCGTTTGCTCCTTCACCGAAATGACATAAACAGTTTTGACGAGCTTCAAGCTCGCCTGAAGAAAGACGAAGAGACCCTTTTAGGTCGCCTGGAGCTGAATGAAAAGGTTTTCGAATCGAAAATTCCCGAAATTTTGACTCATTACCCTACAGTGACTTTGGGGGAAACAGCTTCAACAACTCCGGACCTTTTGACGGATGTTGTCGGAATCAAATGCGAAACTTCGTCTGGCAGCAACTCTATTGAGGAGAACCCCGAATCAGTGGAAGAAGAAATTCAAGAAGTGATAATGGAGGGAACGGAAGACGATGTGGATGGCAAAGATCCAAAAGTTGCTGATGAAGTTGAGTCAAAGACGGAAACTGTTCCAAACGTTGAATCGAAAGTCGAAGAAAGTCAGGTAGAAGAACCTGCACACACTGTCACCACCGATTCGATTGATGCTCAGCCGGACGTAGTTGCGTAGATTTGGCAGTTATGACCAGCAGTACCTGAAGCCTACTCGGACCAACAAGTATCATTCCCAATGCTCAATATTTTACTTTATAAGAGCAGCCAAATCATCTGAGCTCTACAGTTTTTGGACTAGTCTGAAAGACACATTGATGGGACACAAAACGTAGTAATGAAGAGGGTCCATTTTTTAGAATGATTGCACAACTCTTTTTGTACTCTTGCATGCAGCTAATCTTTTTGCCTATTTATATTGCAGCTATCTCTAATCCCGATTTTACCTTTCTATTTGGTTTTCTAACTTTTACCCCACCTTTTATATACAATTATTTTTCTGATTATCTGCTTTTGCATTTTGAAAGCCGTTTTCAGCAGGTTTTATTGTGATTTTTAATTATGACAACAATTTTCCAGTCCAACAAATGTAAACAGAGTTTTCCATGTTAGAGAAATAAAAAGTGTTTTTTGTACTAAGCTACTGCCGCTACTGAATTCTACTGAAGACATCTCTGGGACTTTTCTTCATCTCACTGGATCAATCAGGATGTGGTGTAGGTGCTGTAGTTCGGACGACGAGAGTCCTTTTCCGGTTTACTGTACATGCAACAATGTAGTGTTAGTTTGAGTGCTCTCCTGTTGGAACAAAATTCCTCAAAGCTTACCAGAGCAAGTATATCGTCAGTGCGACAAAGACCATGAATGAAGAGCCCAGGCCGATCATGGCGTACATCCAGAAGCTGGTGTTTTCTGTGTACAGCCAAACCAAATGGTGATCCAATTAGTCACTGACAGCAAAAATGTATTCACTAGAGCACACAATGACGGCATCATTTGAACCGTTTGTACCTGGGTAGTACTTGGCAATGCTGGCCGCCGTAAAGGTGACGGGGCTGTTTGTGAGGGTGTCATTGAGGAGGAAAAGTGTTGGCTGATTCGGGGAGATTGCCATGGCTGGTGGTGGTAATTCAGTGCCAATGTAATAATGCCTCTAATCGCCTTACAGTGCCACTTGAGCACGTGCCACTGGAGAGTATCTTGAGCCCTGCTTTCTCTTTTGAGGATAATTAGAAGTTGTAGCCAGAATTTTCTCTGCAATTGACTTGCGAAGGAATACCGCAAAAAAGTAGAATGTCTACATACCAGTGATGATGGTGCGGTAAAACGCCCGTTTTCAGCGCGTTGTCAAGGGCGACAGTGTACAGTACAGTGGCAATTGATGCAGCTGCAGTTTGTGGTTGTGCGCGGGGAAACGTCTTTTTTGTTCCCTTTGTCAGCGTCGACCACTGGAAAGCAAATAGTGCATCTGCTCAAAAAAGAGAAAAAGGGGCTACCGTCTTGTCGGATGTCTTGTGTGCTGAGGTGAGTTGGGTGCAAAGCGAGAGAGAGAGAAGTACTAATTCCCGAGCGATTTAAAGAAAGGGGGCAAAGAGTGCCTGTGCGAAGAGTGGAGGAATTCAGCGTAAACAGAATCGGGTGAGCGAGTGGGCAGAGTGGGCAACGGAATGATCTATATAGGCGAGCTGACCAGAATGTCTGCCTGCGTCGTCACACCGCCAATGCGAGCTCACATTCGAGCCACAGAAGAAGGGAAAGTGGTGCACCAGTGCACCAGCAGTGAAAGCATCCACTCTATTCGCACGCAGCAAAAAAGAGGCAAAACGGTGGAAGCAAGTCAATCAATTGGCGTTTGTTTACTGCCCCTCAGGTACGCTTTATTCGAAAGAAAGGAAAGAATGTGGAATACAACAAAATAAAAGATGATATCAGCTAGGGTCAGCTGGTGATGATCAATAAATAAGTAGTAAGACGGTCAAAAAGAGAAAAAATGCAGCGCAACTCTTCAAAGAGAGACTACTCAGCGGCGAAACACTTCAAATAGTACCGTCTGCCGAGGAAGAGGACACTGAACAGACAGACAATCTTGACTGCTTCAACGGGCCAAATGAAGAAGAGAAAGACCTCGAGCACGCCCTGAATGGCCATCCTCGCCAGGCAGAGACAGAGGACGATGATGGTGACTAGGGCGACGCCAAAGTAGCCCAGCTGAGCATTCTCATCCTTCGACCGCATGACGGGCAGCAGGCCCAGCGTCGTCACCAGGAGGAGGGAGGTGGCGATGGTGAGGGGCTGGAAGATGGGCAGGAGGTGCCAGTGGAGTGCCTGGTTGACTAGCGGCAGAAGGAGGAGGAAGAGGAGTGCACAGACCGAGGAGAGGGAGACGACCAGCAGCCAGTGGCCGATGAAGGGCGACTCCAGGGGATTGGCTCGGACGCAGCCTTTCCCTGACATCTTCAGTTCTCCCCCTCAAAGCTAATGATGTTGAGTGTTGTACAGTGGCGAATCAACTGTCGACATGAGGTGCAGGGGTGCAACTAGTAGTAGTAGTAGTGGTGGTGGTGGTGGTGGTGACTGTCGCGGTTGTCAGGGATATGCTGTGCAGTGAACGACTCCAGAGAACCATGGTGCTGCTGCTACTGCTGCCTGGGACGATCCAAAGTAGGGCGAGGAGATGCAAAAAAAGTGAGACAGTTGTTTCACAGTGGTGCAATGCGCACTGTTCGCACTTCAAAAAGCATCAACAACAACACTGGTCAACTTTGGCAGATGGTGATGTTTATGATTACCCAAAAGTGGCCAGGAAAACAGCAGCGGTGGTGATTGCAAGTGATGGCAAGTATGGCAAAGAGGAAGCTAGAGAGGAAGAAGGAGGAGAAGGGAGAGAGAACGGCAATGGCGCAACGGCGACGGCTGCAGCTGCAGCGGCACCGGCACACATTGGCGCAAGTGTGTAAGATGTGCACTGGGCAAAGGCAGTCGGCACTGCCAACATCAGACAGAACAGTTCTCGCGGTGATGACAAGCACTTTTGGTGGTAATATTATTGTAATGATACTACCGGTGAAAGGAGAGAGGAAAAAGGAAACGAATATATCAAAGGTAACGGTAAGGTAGTTCGTTTATTTACAAAAAATGAAATGAAATGCTTTCAGTAAATGTCAACGCAGCTGCCAGTGTGGAGTGAAGTGCACTGCTGCTGCTGCTGACACTCCTTGGGAATATGATTTTATCGCTCCCTCACTCAGGCAGATCTCTATGACAGCAGCGATGAACACACTGCCTAAAGCATGTGTGCACTCGTTGATGTATTGCCTAATACAGATGAAATGAAATGGTAGAGTGCAACCGAGTACAGTACAGAGGGAGAGAGTCTCCATCTGCATGATTTCGAACCTCAGTACTGCCCTGATGAGCCGCCATGGCCACTTGATGATCCCTGTCCGTGCATGCTCGGGTGGTGAAAGGGCGAGGCGTAGGGCATCGGACTCATCGGCGGTGCAGGGCTCATCGGAGGGCCCGGTGAGAAGGGCGATCCAGGACTGGGCCCGTAACTGAACGGACTCATCGACGGCGAGGGAGACATGGAGGGCGTCATGTAGGCGGGCGTCATCATTGGCCGACTCATCATGGCGTCGCCCGATGATCCAGCAGTGGAGCTGCTGGCGGTGGATGTGGTTGAAGTGGAGCTGGCGGTGGTGCCGCCGCCGGCAGCTGCTGCTGCCTCCTTTTCCTTGTCGGCAGCTGCCTTGGCGATACGTTCTTCCAGTTCTTGGAAAATGGTTCTGTGAAAGAGACGGTGACGCGTTAAATGCAAACAAATGTGTTTTTGTTTTTGTTTGTGTACTCACTTGATTCCCTCCGCTCCCTCTGGGTGATGGGCAATCTGTCCAATTGTCTGCATCAGACTGCTCAGTCGGCTTGGCTCCAAGTGCGGATGCACATGCCAGATGAGCTTGATCAGATGAATAATGGTCGAGCCATGAGCGTGAGCCAGCGGCGGCAGGAAGATCTCATCAAAGACCACCGAACAGAGCTCTTCATTGGAGAACTCCTCTCCCAAGCAGATGAGTCCGTAGACGAGGTAGTGCAGGTACTGGTCCTCAAAGGTGCGGCCATCGTGAGCCGCAGAGAGACAGCCGAAAACGCGAGTCACCGCTTGGCGGTCCTTCTGTCGTGCCACATTGGCGGTGTAGTAGATGGCCAGCACGGCGGCCAGGCGGTCTTCAGCAATGTAAGTGCTAAAGGCGTCGGGCGGTGGACCAGAGTGCTCAATGATGGTCAGCGCCGACTCGCGATCATCAGGCGGCAAACGAGCGTTGACCGAGCGGACCTGAAAAAAATTTCGTACAAAAATTGAAATCAGTTGAATCAGTCATCTCAGCCAAAAAAGACTCACTGAATCATCGACCATAAAGCTCATTAGGATTGGTAAGAACTTGGTGACGATTCCCACGTCCATCGGTGGCTCTTTGAAGTCCTGATCTTTTAAGATGTCATAGGCATTGAGTCCTAAGTTGAGGAGTCGCAGAAGAAAGTGCAACACATTGTGCTCTCGAGGCAGCGCTTCATTGTTGATTTGGTGGTAGAGAATGCGAATAATTTGCGTGGCGATAAAGTTGACCGCATAGGGATCGGCCAGCGCCATGGCCAGGTCTCCGAGCACTCGTTCGTTTCCATTCTTGGTGACACCTTCGAGAAAGCCCTGCAGTTCACGACTTCGCTTTGACTCGATTGCCCGTTCTCTGATGCAGGCATCAAGGCACCAGGCGAACTTGTGGCAAGGATCCATTGATGTAATGTCGGTCACATTGGCGTCGTGAAGCTCCATTAGCAAAGACACACGCAGGGTACAGTAGTGGGCGTTGTGAGTGTGCAAAAAGATGGTTCGAAGGAACTGCAGAATGGTGTCGTAGAGAAGAACATTCTTTCCGACCATTTTCGCTAAAGTCTGCAAGACTTCATTTTGGCGGCGAACTTTGGGAGACAGTGCAAAAAAGGTTTTGCCCGAGTCTTTGATATTGGCAAAAATGGCCTCTTTCTATAAATGAAATGGGAAAAAAGATATTAGCAATTTTAGCTACAAAAATGGACGTTCATACCTCTTTGATGTAGGTAATCAGCAGTGGCGTCACTTCATCGCCAAACATGCTTTGGTGCTCCTGCCAAATGTGCCGCTTGACACTGACATCGCACTTGTCGTACAACTTTTTCTCGGTATAGAGCAACTTGAGATACTTTTCCTCCACGACGTCAATATTTTTGAGCAAAGCCATGCACACCGGCTCCAAGGTGGGGATTTTGATCAGTGGAAAGCTCTTGTGCAGCAGCTCCTTTAGCTTACGATCACTCTCCTTCGGGTCCATTTTTTTGTTAATCTCTTCGATGCGATTAATTAGCTTTTCACGGAGGTTCTCCATGACCGCATTGTGAAACGTATGACGGGGGATTTTGTGCAGATCCAAAAGCGGCAGACCGCTGCGCAGCGAAGGCAAGATGATGCCGTTTTTCATTTGGAACTCTTCAATTTCCACCATCGGCTCGGTGCAGGTGGACAGCGTTTCGCGCAGGTAGCGCTTTCCAGGAATGTTGATGTCCTCAAAATCCGTGATAAACTTGACATTGTCGTCCATTGTGAGAATATTTTTAAACTGAGTGGTTTTTTGACAATTTAAAAACTCAAAAGCTGAAAATAAGCGAAAACAATTTTGGTGGCAAAACAAAACCTATTTCTACTTTCGCTCAATGTTGATCAGTCGAAACAGACATTCAAAATTACGGGAATCTTATTTAGATTTTATCTTTTATCTTTGAGATTTATCAGCTTAAATGAGTTGGAATATTTATTTATCAATTAAAAATAAATCAATCAAACATGAATTTTCAAATTTGTAAAATTGAAAACTTTTCTGGAGATTAGATTTCTGGCTTTTTCACTTTAGACAATGTTGCTTCATTGTTTGCTCTAAAACATCAATTAGCTGATGTTTTCGCGTTTATCAGCGCTTATCTTGTCATCATGCCCATTTTTGGCTACTTCTCAATAAACACTTGTCTGGCTACTGGGCATTTTTCTGTCGGCTAAAATACTATATAAAGCTACTACATTTTACATTTTACATATTCTCGCGCTGACATTGACAGAGGACACCTTGTTGAGGTGCACCAAATACTGAACTACCTTCTCGGTTCACTCATTTCCCAACAAACAGTTTGACAGTCATGGCAAGTTTGGAAGCAAAAAAGAAGGCCCTTTTTGCCTTTTCCGGACCGATGGCCGCAGTGGCAACGCCTTACGACAAGAACGGGTAAACACCAAGCAGCATCTTCTTTTAACACCACTAAACCACAAACCATTTGCTGCAGGCACCTGGACACTAGCCACATCAAAGCGTACGCCTCGTACCTGGCCCGAATCGGCGTCCAGGGCGTGTACATCATCGGCACCACGGGAGAGGGTTACTCGCTGTCGCTCGCCGAGAAGCTCAGTCTGGTGGAGGCGTGGCGCACCGCACTGGACGCCCTTCCCGCCGACCGCCGACTGGTGGCGGTGGTCAATGTCAGCTCGACTGTGGTCACCGAGGCGGTGACGCTGGCTGCCAGGGTGGAGGAGCTCGGCTTCGACGGAGTGGCCCTCCTGCCGCCCATCTACTACGTGGCCCCGAGCAAAGACCACCTGGTAGAGTACATCAGCGACATTCAGAGTCGTGGAGCGCCGAACACGCCCCTTCTCTACTACCACATTCCCTCCTTCACGGGCGAGCTGAAGTGTAAGTATCAGGGGGTTTAAAAAGGGGTATTTCTGACTGAACTTTCCACTTTCAGTTGAACTGGAAAGCTTTCTCGAGTCTGCCCTGCACTCCATTCCGCAGCTGTGCGCCCTCAAGTTCACCGACAGCAATCTCATTCGCTTTGCCTCCATTCAGACCAAGTTTGGCGATCGCATCAACTTCTTCGCCGGCTTTGATGAGACGCTGCTGACGGTGCGGGCGCTGGGCGGTCGGACGGCCATCTGCGCCACCTTCAGCTTCGCCGACTCGGTGGCGCACTACCGGGCGCTGGTGGAGGCATTCGACGGGCACGACCTGAAGAAGGCGCAGCACCACCAGAGCGCAATTGCCGACATTTGCGCCAAGCTGCGTGAGGGTGGCAACTTTTTCGCCTCGCTGAAACGGGAGCTCAACAAGGCGGTGGCAGGAGAAGGCCTCTTCTTTGGAACGCCTCGATCGCCAATTTTGATTAAATAAGCACTCTCACTTGAGATTTGTAACTGTCAATGAATCAATAAAATTATCTTTTTTGGCATAACCCAACCCAAAAACCAAAAACTGAATATCAATTCCGGTAGAGGGCGCTTCCAGCGACAAACACGTAAAAAAGCGTAAACAAAAACTCGTGACACTTTTATTTCTTTTCTTGAGGCATTTCAAAATTCATTTTTTTAGACTCCTGTTCCTTATGTAAAACGTGCAATCACTCCAATCAACGTCCAGCATTTAAACAACTCCAAAGGGTTCAGGAAGGTCGAATCATGCCGTGGTCAGAGCTGCACTACCTTCCAATGGCAGTTTTCATTCTGCTTCCAGCCACCTTCATCATCAGCTACGTCGTCGCCATTCTTCTCGGTCATGTCGAGCTGGTGTTCCCCTACATTTCTGATACTGGAACACACGTTCCAGAGTCAAACTTTTTCGCTCAGATGCTCAACATGGTGGCGGCTTTGGGTAGGTGGGATCGTCGTTATAGAAAATGTTACTATATTTTTTGTTTCATTCGTTTCTATTACATCTTGAAGTGGCGATCGTCGTCTACATTCGCTTCAAGCAGGTGGAACAGTATTATCGCGACGACTTGACTACGGCTTCAGCGAAAATCTTTCGCCTAAATCGTTTTGCCAATTTTTTCGGACTTTTCTCTGCACTTGGACTATCGGTGGTGGCCAACTTTCGAGAGATTGAACTGTTCAAAATTCACCTTCTTGGTGCACTGATGGCCTTTGGTTTCGGCGCAGTCTACTGCTTTCTTCAAACGTGGCTCTCCTACTCTATGGTTCCTCTAGTCAACAGTTTGGCCATGGCCAGGTGGAGACTCTTTCTTTCCATTATCATTACCATCAACTTTTTGACCACCTGCGTGATGGGCCAGATCAGTATAAGGTACCGCGGTTTCAGCGTCTTTCAACTTGCACCAACTTGACTGTGTTTGCTTTTAACCACAGGCACTTTCATGGAAAGGATCCTACAAATTGGCAGCCAAAGGATGGTGGTTATCAGACGCACATTGTCAGCTCCATTGCTGAGTAAGTACATGTATGCTGATTTTAACTGATGTACTCATCACCACTTTTTGTTTACAGATGGATCGCAGCATTTGCCCTCGATTTTTTCATTCTCAGCTACACAAGAGAATTTAGAGTAAGCATTTTCCCGAGTATTTTTACAAGTGCGACTCGTATTTTTGACCACATTTCTCTACAGACTTTCACAATGCAGACACCGCGCGTCGTTCTGCTGGAATCATTTGAAGTCTACGATACAACCACCACAAGCGGTGGTCGAGAATCTCGCGAGCACTTTTACATTGAGGCCACAATCAACTCAGACGCTCCAATCATGCATTAGGATGATCCTGTGATCTCTTCAAAGTTTCAAGTCATCTGCTGTCCTGCCTCATCTGCTCAGGTTATCCTCACGAGGCACCACACCAACCCAACCCAACCCAACCTACAATTGTGATTACCCGCACTTCGTTGACAATAATTCTTTCCCTTCTCAACACTTTATCTTTTGCTTTTCCCACCCTTTTTCTGTACGAACAAAAAAAATTTTACCTCTATTTTATAGAAACTCTTGCCGACTAATAATACCTCTACTTTCTATCTACCACGCACACGAATAAAGTACGAGTATACGTTTTTATTGGTATCAAGTCCGGTAAATTCTAATAAAATTCATAGAAAAAAATGTATTGAGAGCGATTGCCTGAGCTGAAAATCCAAGATGGCGGAGTTTTCATCGTAGAAAAAAATTGGGGGTTTGCATAATTTGAAGGCCTATAGGTTTGGTATCACATGTAGGGAGAGAGAGAGCTTCGGCTGGAGGAGACAACCAAAAGACAGTCTCTCTCACTTGGAGATGCACAACTGGGAGGAAGGGGGAGACAATGAGGCTGATGGTGACTAATGGGTAGGGTTTACAGTTCCTTCTGTCGTTCAATCTGCTTCATCAGCGCCCGAGCGTCCTTCTGCTCCACCTCCGCGTCCGGGTAGTACCGCTGCTTCAGGTAGCGGTACTTCTTCAACCGGTAGAGCGCCTCCAGCTCCTTGATGATGAACTCGCCCCGGCTGAGGTGCTTCGCAATCTGAAGCGGGTCCGTCTCATCTTTGTGCTTGATGAAGGACTTGTGGCAGCGGTCGCGAAAGTAAGTGTAGCCCATTGGGTAGTTTCTTCCGTAGTACAGCACTAACAGCAGGACAACAATGTGTTACAACTACTTTAGAACGTTGAAAGAAGACGGCAGGTAACTTACGGGTCTTGTAGAGGGCAAGGACCTGCCCTCGAAGGACGCCAGTGTCGGGCCGGATCATGGTGGTGGTAGTTAAACTGTTGTTGTTGTTATTGTTGTTGTTGATTGTGGTGATGATGCTGTCGCCTGTTGTTCGTAGTTGCACGTCGCCAGTCAGTGTCACGGGTTGTAAGCGGTGTCAATTTCAGTAGCTCCTTCTAGTCGTCTCTACCGGAACCTTCTCTTCTACTGACCTCGAGGTGGTGAGCAAGCGGATGCACTGCAGTAATCGGTAGTCAAGTTGATGGTTCTCAATCCGAAGAGTGGTCACCATTCTTCAGCCAGCAGAAGACAGCAGCTGACGGCGGACGTGACTTCTGTCCACTTTCCCTCACATTTCGGTACAGACGGTGCACGCTGTGGGCTGCATGCAAACTGCGCACGTAAAACTGCAGCACCAGTTGCCGCCACCGTCACTAGAGTTCGAGCGCTAGGTTGTACTGTACGACCTACCAGCCAGCCTTTGTGTAGTAAAACATAAAAAGACAGTTTTACCATCAAAATGAGGCTATTTTTATAGACGGAAAAGAACACACGAAGAACAGCAGCAGCTGCTGGCCAAGAGCTTAGAAAGCCGAAGCCAGCCATTTGTCTAATTCAACAGCAGTAAGTACACTTTATCATTTATATTGTACAGTGCAGTGGAAAAATAGCATCGGAAAAATCTGTACAACGGAAGAGGGAACAACAAGGACCAACAAAAGAAGAAGTATTGCACACGGCAGGAGGGAGGTGAAGAAATGAAAAAGAAATTAAATATAAAATATCACAAAAGTATATTCATCTGTGACCTACTAGAGAGCAAGTGGTGTTCAATGAGAGAAAGTGAGAGAGCGTGGTGGGAAAGGGAAAAGAAGTGATACCCAAGAAATAATCCTCGAGTCCAGTTAATTATAACATAGATGGTATAATATAAAGAAAGAAACAGGCCAACAGACAACAGGTGAACGGCATTTAGTTTGAAAATAATCAACAAAAGACTGGAAAAAAATAGAAAAGGACCACCTTGGAGCGACCAGAAACCGGAGATTTAACAAAGACGATGATGGTGGTGATGATAAATGAATTGAATGATTAAAAGATTCGACTTAGATTTGAACGGATAAAGAAGAGAAGGGAATGTTTGTCATCTGGCATCATCGCCGCACACTTTAGTCCACTTCAAGCACCGGTGTCGGGAAGGTGTCAGTGGGCAGCTGCTCCTGCTGTGGCTGCAGCCTTTGGCTGGCAGCAGCATTCATTGCGCCAAATGGAAAGCGACTGGCGGCCAGCGGACTCTGACACTGCGCACTGCACAGCTGATGTCGAATGGTAAAGTGGTGGTGGTGGGGATGATGATGATGGTGAGGAGGAGCAGGAGGAAGAGGAGAAGTAGTATGAAGTGAAGAAGGAGGAGGTGAAGGAGGAGAAGGTGCAGGCGGTGCTGATGATGGAGAGACTGCCGAGTCAGCGTCTGTCTGAGCACTTGTACTCGTTTGAGGAGTGCCCAAAGTGGTGGTGGTGCTTTCAGAGCCGCCCTCGGCAGGTCCACCACTATCAAGAGACCTAGCTTCTCTGGGCGGCTGCTCCACGCCAGCAGAACCGTTAGCACCATCAGCACCATTGCCACCACCTCCGCCAGTTCCGCCCCCACCACCGCCGCCGCCACGTTGTCGTCGCTCAAATCGAATGTGCTCCTCCATGGCCTGCACCAGCGGCAGTTCGTAGTGGTGAAAGAAGAAGATCATTGAGTGGTAGGTGAAGAGCATGGTGACCATGAGCGCCAGGCCGGCGTACTGCCCATTGAAGCGGTAGTGGTAGGCGTAAAAGGCAAACTGATAGAGGTAAAAGAAGCGCAGAAAGTGCCGCTTGCTGATGGCGGAACGGGCGGCCATCGAGTCTGTAAAATGGAAAGTAAAAAGGAAATGGTTAAAAAAAGAACAACAGCATTTAGTTTGGAAGGAATTCTTTACGTACCAAACTGGTCCGCCGCCCAGACCATGATGATGACGTGGAAGGCAATGCTGGAGTCGTTGAAGAACTCAAACATAATGGCCTCCATGCCAATCAGTGCCAGTACGACTGTGATCAGCGAGGCAGCGAGCATGGTGATCCGACTGAAGGGCTGCTGCATCTCCACCGTGCGCAAAAACTCGCTGACAAAGACGAACACCTAAAAAGAGCGACAGTGGTCAACAACTGCAGCCTCATTTTTGCAAGAAATGAACACTCACCTGTTGGTGGCTGTAGCGAATGAGCATGGAGACAAAGAGCGTGAAGACGATCATGATGAAGGCGGCGGCAATGTAGCTGGCCCGGGTCATCCACACGTTGACAAAGCGAAAGTGCTCTCCGGTGGCGACGTTGCGCACGTACCCTCGGTTGTTCTCCTTCTCCGCCAGGCGCTTGATCGAGCCGATGAGCACGTCATCGTACCCGAGAAAGTGGTACAGAATGAAGCGCGCCAGCGGGTCGCCAAAGCAGGCGTCCTCCTCCGGACAGAGGCTGACCACCTTCAGGGGGACATTGTAGTGGGCGCGCATCTCCTCCGAGAGACGCAGCAGGCCGTACTCCAGCGAGTACTCCACCATGTACGGCTGTGGCCAAACTGAAAAGGAAGAAGACAGTTAGAGGGCATGTTAGGACCATGAAAGGTTAGGGTAAAACCTACGTCCATGCTTCTTGGGGTAAAACTCGAGCGTCCGCAGCGCGTCCGCCTCCTTCAGTAGACTAGAATCATTGAGCTGACTGCGAAGCTTCAGCCGCTCCGTAGAGGCACCGTCGTCGTCTGAGGCTTTCACCATCGCGGGCAGAAAGGGACTGCGGCTGGCGGCCGGGCAGCCCAGCAGGTACTGCCTCCTCGCCTGCCCCTCCTGTTCCATCTGCGCCCTCCACTGCCCGTGCGTCAGGGGCAGAGGGTAGGCGGAGGCGGCGGTGGCGGTGCCGTTCAGAGAGGGCAGTACCGCCTCTTCGCTGATGTACCGGCCGGGGCAGTGGAGCGCATCAAAGGACGGCGAGGAGGAGTAGTCCTTGGAGGAGGCCATAGAGATCTGCACGCGGAGAATGCCGTCGCGGGGCCAGCTGTCGGCGACGTGGTCCAGACAGGTCAGCGGCGAGCGAATCAGGCTGACGTGCAGGTGAATGAGCAGCGCAAAGGCGCTGATCGCCGTCGCCAGGACTGAATATTCAAAGCACTTGCGAAAGATTGGCGGGATCGCCAGGAAGTAGGCCATCGCCGCACGCAACAAGAGCAACTGCAATTGGAAAAGAGTAGAGAATTAGTTAAGGAGAAAGAAAGAGAGGGAGAGAGAGAGTAAGAAATAAAGAGAAAGACGAGATAATGGGGAAATTGCAAACTTGTGCACAGTTGGGTCATTGTTGATAAGGAAAAGGGACAACGATTTGGTGCGGTTGGATGAAAACTCACTGAAGAGTGAACTGTGCGCGTGCTACGCATTTGATGGAGGATGTAAACGAAAGTGAAATTGAATACCGGGTCACACAGCTAGCTAAGTGGATCACTGCTAAAAGCATCTTAAAATGGCGAGAAAGCAACAACAACACTTACACTGTAGAGTCGGTGTCGTGCTCGGGCGAGCAGCGGATTCACCGGTTCAATGAAGCCGACACCAATGGGGCCAATGGGCGCGTGCTGGTGATGATGATGATGCTGGTGCTGGTGCTGGTGCTGGCCGTGGGCCGCAGCACCCTGCATCTGCTCATCCATGGCGCCGATAAAGTGCACCGGCGGGAGGTGGTGTCGGTGGTGGTGGTTGTGGTGGCGGACATTCACTGTCAGATTCATCGTCACGGCAATGGAGCGCGACAAGGTGCTGGTGGTGGTGGTGGTACTGCCGTTGTTGTTGTTGTTGTTGTCGTTTCCTGCGGGCGGTTGCTGGTGGTCTCCGCTGGGAGAGGCTGACCCATGGTCTTCGCTCACAGGTGCTGGTACTCGGTCGGTGATGGACAGCGATGGATCGGATATCTGGACCTCGGCGACGTGAGAAGTGGAAGGATCACTGGGGTCATTTACTTCACTAGTGCAAACTGAGTGTGCTGTGGGCGAGTGTAGAGAGGGAGAGCCTGGAACTGCAACTGCGCTGACCACCAGCTCTTCTTCTTCCTCCTCCTCCTCCTCCCCTCCTCCCTCCACCACCACAGCAGCTGAAGTGGACGCCTCGTCAGGAGGAGAACCGTCCGTGAATGACTCTGCCGGTTCACGTTGAGGTGCCGTACTGGTGGTGGTCGTCGATGTATTCGTCGGCGACGAAGTACTCGCTGCTGTTGTTGTTGAGCTGTTGTGACTAGCTGCTGTCTCTGAGGAAGCATTGCCTTCAGGCTTCTTGAAACGCGCCACCAAGAAGCGATAGGCTTGCTGTACTGAGTCAGACATGGTTGGCCTCTACTGCTGTTGCTGCTGCAGCTTGGTTGGCCTCCTCTCTCTCCCTCTGTTCTTCAGGTGGTGATAGTCGTAGTGGTCGATGGTGGACTGTGGTGGTGGTGGCGCCCAGCCACTGATAACGAGTCAGAGAGCAGTACAACAGCAGGAACGCCAATAGTCGTGGTAGTAGTGGGCTGTAGGCTGTAGAGAAAAAAGAGTGAGAAAAGAGTGTGAGAAGGAGAAAGTATGAAAAGTACTGGAAAGTGTGGTAAAGTCACTCTCGAAGGCCGCTCAGCTAAAGACTAGCTCAGTAGACCGTTGAAGTTGAGGGAAAAGTTGACTGCACAGGGAAAGTTGAGAAAGATTTGCATTTTTTCTCCAAAGTGTTCTCACTTTTTCCAAAGTTTACAAGTGAAAGTTTGTTGTTGCCGTTGTTGTTGCTGTCGTCGTTGCCTTTGCAGTGAAGCCTAGAAAGATTCAGAACAAGGTCAAAGTACAACGGTTGTTTGCAGCAGCGCGGTGGCGCCCGATACTGACGTCTGAAACGGTTTGGGGAGGATAAAAAGAGAAACGACTGCTGCTGCTGTGTCAGTTGTTGTGGCCTGTCTGGAGAACACACTCTTGTTTTGTTGTGCCTCCAGCTGGCAGATGACGAGGCAATGGCTAACGGCAAATCCAAGTGATAGTTGGCTTGTACGGTAAAGTCTCTGTCGCCCTTTGTACAAAACAAAAAAGCGTAAACTTACGGAACGGCTTTAGCGTTGCTGAAAGCGTTGTAGCGGTGGTCTGTGCAGTTAGTCTCTGCAGAAAAAGGTCAATCGTCAGTGGACTAACTCTCCATCGAGCACATCATCATCTTGCTCCCATCTGCTACCGGAGACTAATAAGAAAAAGTGTGTCGGCCACACAGTGAGCACAGAATCCAAGTCGTCCACACTTGCACTGTCCTCATTGCTCGAGATCTGAGATCTGTTGATCCTCCTCTTCGGTCAGTATGTCACAGTGGTTAGCTGAGCAATATCGGTGGGCAAGAGATTGACGAGCGTTTGCAGAGGATGATGGTGGTGCTCTACGTTTCTCCTCTCACCGTTCCAGGAATGATTTCCCGAATGTCTGCGTGTCTCACTTTCTGACTCTCTCGTCGAGCATTGCCAGCCAGCCAAACAGTCAGTCAGTAAGTCAGTCAGGCAGCGGCAAACCAGCAAAGTGAACCAGCAGTGAAGGCGATCGACACCACCGCGCAGCACTGGTTGAGTAGAAGAGCTCGAGCACTTGTTTACTAGCTGCTAGCCTACTGGCGGCATCTGCCCGCCTCTGGCGGAAGTGAACCTGAAAAAGGCAGTCGTACAGCGCGCTCGCTGTACCGCCGCTCCTTTCTGACACTTACTCGTCAGCATTCGGAGCAGCAGCAGCAGCAGCTTCCTCGAGCACCACATGCTACCTTTTTTTGGAGCTGCTGCTGATCGAATGCAAGTTCTCTCTTTCTCTGTATTTCATTTTCTCGCTCTAGTGCAGGATCATTCCCAGCAGACGGAGAAAGGGACATTAAAAATGCACTTTGAAAACCGGTTTCAGAAAAGAGAGAGAAAGAAAGAGACTTTGACCTTGTACGGCGGGATATCGTTGTAACAGCAGCAGCAGCAGTTGCAGATAGCAGCTGATAGCAGAGCAGAAATGATGTCAGGCGTGGGCAATTGTCTCAAAAGGGGAAAATATTTTAATCATTCAGTAACAAAAGTCCTTTCGCCAGCCATACAAACGGAACTGCTGGTGGGCAACCTAAAGAGGAACCGGAGAACTGGATCTGCTCATTCGCATCTGGCGGAGCCGAGTGCCGCCTGGACGCAGCCACTCCCACCGTGGCCCCACAGGTCGCCCGGGCAGAAGTTGGCCTTCACCGACCAGCTGTAGGTGGAGAAGCAGGTGTAGATGGCATTGTCGGAGCAGTCGCCCGGGGAGAGGCCACAGGCGGCGGTCAGCGTCCGGCCGCAGTACCGGCCCGATGGCTGACCGCAGCACTTGCAGCTGGGTGAGGCATTCGCCGGAGGCTCACAGGTCGCCAAAGACAAAGAGAGGAGAAAGAACGTCAGGAGGAAGGAGGAAACTGTGAAGCGGTCCATTGCTCAGAGTCGACTGACACACCAAACTAAAAAAGTGTGCTCACCAGTCAGGAGAACAACACTGCAGCACCAGTATGCCCGCATGCACAGTTGTTCAGCAGTGGAAAATTGTAATTTATGTAATCAAGGGCTAAAATGGTAAAAAGACAATAATGATCGTGATGTGTAGGTATTTGTAGGTGGAAGAGGATGTGGGTGGAGGGAGAGAGAAAAAGAAAATAATTGAGAATTTTAGAGTGGACTGAAAACAGTCCAGGGTGTCGAGGAGTGGTGGTGGCATCTTCTTCAAATTGAATGAGTGCCACCAGCAGTGCATTGGGGGTTTCAAGAGGATTGAGGTGTGAGTGACTAATGCACTAGTGTATGGTGAACAGAAGATAAGCATTTGGAGCCACTTGTGGGTTAGCAGTTGTCATAGTCATCGTCCTCATCATTCGAAGTGACCGTGGAGGTGATCGGCAGCGGCGGCGGCAGTTTTGCTATGCTCGGGTTGGCCACCAGCACCGACGCTCGCTGCTGTTGACTGTTGGCGGTGGTGGCGGCAGCCAGTTTGGCGCTCTTCCGAAGAGGGGCGGCACCACCGCCATTGCCACCATCCTCTTCCGCGTCATAGTCCTCTTCAGTTGACTCGTCGTCGTCATCGTCTCCGTAGCCATCGCCATTGTTGTCATAATCTGAATCTTGGTCAGAGCTGAAAGTCTTCCTCTTGGTGGCAGGGCTCGCAGAGGCATTGTTTCTCTGTGAAGCAGCACTGGCGGTAGCCGTCTGCGGGTACTGATGAATGGATGGCGGCTGCACCTGCGGCAGATTTGAGTTTCCGCCAGCCAAAGAGATGACACTGGTCAGGGCATTTAATGACGAGCCACCACTGCCACTACTGGTGCTGGGCGATGTGCCAAAAAGAGGCGTCGACGAGGGCGTCACCATTGCCCCCGGACTGCTGTTGAAGTAGTTGAGACGACCGGCGGCGTTCTTCTTTGGTGGTAAGGGATGCGAGCTGCTGGGCGCAGTAGCGGTAGAAGGTATCACTAGCGGTGAGTAGTTGGCATCACCAGGCCGTGGCTTTCGCGGCCGACCACGAGGTCGAGGGCCCTGCTGAATCGGTGGCGTCCCAGCACCGCCAGCGTTGCTGAGGTTAAGCACTCCCGAAGAGCTCGACGGAGTTGGACGAGTGGTGGCTGCTGATATTCGAGACGGTGGCTCGGTGGTGTTGTTGTGACTTCGAATGCTAAAATCTACAGGTCCAGCGTCAGGGTCTGCGTCACCTGCTTCCTCTAGTGCCGAGGAGACGTCTGGTATCCCTTGGGCAATCTCCCGAAGAAATCCAAACTCAGGTTTTTGAAGAATGGAGGTTTTTCTACAAGTGATCGTAAGGAAACAATTGTCAATGTTTGCTCATCATAAAAGTTTGTCCAGAAAAAGCTTACATGTGAGTCGGTGTTAGCGTGCGAGCGTTTCTGCTCCTTGTCACTTCGGCCGATGACTGCAGAAGCTGCTCAACAAAGATTTCAAGTGACTTTGCTGTAAATGATTACAAAGGATACATTTTCAGCTGATGATGAACAGTTTCACAAGAAACAACAACAAACTGTAACTTACATATGATGATGGGCACGACCTGAGCAACTTTGCCCACCTCTTCGTCCGACTGCATGATCTTCTTTATCCGCGCTGGCGGAAAGCGAGCATTGTACTTTTTCTTCTTTGATGGCATCTTTGCAGAGGCGGGGGCAATATAATGTTGTATATATAATATTCGGTGGGCTGTGACGAGGAGAACACGAAGAGGATCCGGCGTCCAGACAATCGCCGCTGGATAACTGAGTGAGTGAGCAGCAGAGTGCAGACGACGCCTGCTAAATGGCCTGGTAGTGGTGTCAGTGTTGACCTTTTACTGCTGCTGATCAGCTCAGCTGTGGTGAAGCTGGTGTGCCGCAGTGGAGGCAATGCAGGTGGGATGATGCGGCGGCGACGGCGGCGACCAGGTTCCACCGGACGGAGGTCTCTATCAAAACAATAGTGTGCCACTGCAGTGAACACAACACCAGTGAAGACTACTCGGCCTGGCGAAGAGATTTTCTGTCCACTGCTGCAGCTGAAGAAGAAGAGTGCCCCTCACAGCGTGGTCGCTTTATGCTTCGCCGTTCCCCTAGCAGTGGCATGTCATCTGCGACCGGCAGCTGTGCCTGTGCCTCAGCGCCTGCCGTGCCATGCACTGATGCAACCTCGCGTGTGTTTGGTACGTGAACTTCACCACCACCAGCAATATCAGCTGCTGCGTACCTGTGTAAGTTGATCTGTACGCCTTCCGATTTGATCCCCCCGCTCAAGTGAACCGAAGGAGGACCAGCTGATCTGATGGAGGAGTACGCCCGAGAGCCCTGTCCGTGGCGAATCGTGGACGACTGCGGCGGCGCCTTCACCATGGGCGCCATCGGCGGCGGCGTCTTTCAGTCGATCAAGGGCTTTCGCAATGCGCCCAGCGGCTTCAGCCGTCGACTGGCTGGATCGTGGTCCACCGTGCGCACCCGGGCGCCCGTCATTGGCGGCAACTTCGCCGTCTGGGGCGGCCTCTTCAGTACAATTGACTGTACGATGATTTACCTGCGCAAGAAGGAAGATCCCTGGAACTCCATCACCTCGGGCGCACTCACCGGCGCGATACTCTCAGTGAGAAGTAAGTACACACGTGATAGTACTGCTGATGGCTTTTTTACCACTTTTTTGTGTTTACAGATGGAGCAGGTGCAATGGTCGGCTCAGCAATCATCGGCGGCGTCCTCCTGGCGCTGATCGAGGGCATGGGCATTCTCTTTATGCGCTACACCTCAGAGCAGTTCAAACCCCAGAATCCCCTGGAAGATCCCACTCAGCTGGGTGCCGTCGCCGGTATTGACGCCTCCTCGTCGACGCCACTCTCTGGCCCCTTTGCCAATCCGCAGTATCAGTAAGAATACTGGTGATAAGATGATTTCGAATCATTGTCCGTGTGCGTTCGTCTAGAGTAGCCATTTATTATTGTCACCTTTTCCTGTACAGACACCACTGATTTCTGTCTCTCATTTATCTATTTTTCTATTTCCGGCAACAAGTCTAATCACACACACACATGCCTTGTAGAGCTATCTTATGTTGTTAATTATTTAGTTTTTCCAATTATTATTCTCAAGAGAATCAGTCTTTGTTTAACGATTTTAGAGTGGTGGAGCACTGTTACCCTAGCAACCTTTGTGCTAATTAGTAGGTAAAACAATGTGTTCGAAGTTGGAGAGATAACTAGAGTTTTCCAGACTGGTTCTTGTCAAACTTCATCGGCAAAAAGAATTTGATTGACTTCCATGTCTTTCCGAACATCCTCTTGATCATCTCAGTGAAGACCTAGCTTAATACCGAAGCCACCGCCTACATTATCATGAGGACTATCATCACAAATACAAAGTTCACCTGGACTTACTGAAAAGGACTAACATGAGGTGAAAATTCAGCCTGATACTGAATCAACTAATGATGATCAACAAAGCAGTTCGGATCTTCTTAGAATATCACTGCAAAATTATAATCAATCATTATCAAGTGACCAGTGTACCGACAACTCACCCGTTGATCCAGGACCCATTGAGAGTAGTTGGTGGCAATGAGGATGAGCACTGACTAGCAGCAGGACATTGACCTTGGCGAGCAAGTTCAGGAGATCAGCCGGAAAATGAGTGACGAAGCAGTGGTCTGCGTTTGTCCGACCGGTTCCCGGCAAACCGGTCATGGCGCCCGTTGCTCTGAAACCACGACCATTGTGATGCGCGCCAAAATCTGCACAGTGTACAAACAAAAAAACGAACACAGTGTAAAGAGAGCTGGGCAAATGAGAGGCGCAGGCGCATTACGCATCGCCTCCATCTTTGAAAGTACGGTTGTGCGAGGAATAGGTTAATTGAGTCAAAATTCATTTCACCTTTTACAGCTCACTCCTGATTCCTCTCATCCAGCCCCGCATCTGAGCATCACTTCCATGGGCGTAAAATAATGTCATATCACCAAAAAACGGGCGCCAAAGTTGGGTTTTCTCACGGCGTTGCTGAAGGTGGGCACTGTCGAAATATCCACAAGTAGAGCAATCTAGCTGCGGCAGTGCAGCCAGTGCTGAGAACAAAAAGTGGGCGGGTCTTGACGTTTCGCTCACTGCGCTCGAGTACGAATCTAGCCCCCGCCCAGAGCAGACAACAACACAGCGCGGAGCACAGCCCGAAAGGTGAAGAGACCACCGTTTGACGCCATTTTTATCGGTTCTGCGCCCTAATTGGTCCCGCTCGCCAGGTATGACCCGGCGTAGAATAACTCGAAGAATCGGGCGAGTGCCACCGGTGGCCGGTTAAGCCGTGGTCAGTGTTCCGCTTCGGCATTGTCCCTTGTGTCATCTTCACATTGTGGTGTGGCAGTGGCAGTGGCTCAAAGTCTGAGCCGCTCAAATCCCCAAGCCTTCGCCAGTGTTTCTCTCCGCTGCCTCTCTTTCAGCGCTCTCTTCTCGTTGTTGTCCGGCAGCACACACAAGCAGGCAGGCACGCTCTTCTGCTTTATGTTTTATTATTTTCTTTCTCTACTCTCCTTCACCGCGGGCCCGATTCTCTGGTGTCCAAGACAGTGTGTCCGGACTGGCCGACGCAGCAATGGACTGTCCAGGTCCGCCGGAATCGCCCTCCCCTGCCACCGCCTCCACGACGACCACTGCCGCCGAGGCAGCCGCAGCTGCTTCTTCACCCGGCAGTGAATCACCACCCACAACATCGACAAATGGCGCCGTCAGCGGCGGTGACATAGACCTGCACGGCGAGGACCCGGGCTCCTCACCCTCCTCATCCTCCTCCAGCTCCAGCAGTTCCTCATCCTCATCCTCCTCCTCTTCGGCGTCCAGCTCGCCCACCAGTGCCACCAAGAGCTCGCCCACCACGCTCCACGGCGGCGGCAGCGGCGGTGGTGGTGGTGGTGGTGATGAGCCTCCTTCAGCAGCTGCCAGCATGACCACCGCCAGTGATGCTCCCGCGGCAACGGTCAACACCACCGCCTCCAACGCCAGTGGCACAACTAATCTCTCCAACTCCAGCGGCACCAACAGCAGCAACAACTCTCTCGCCAACAATGCCACCACCAATGGCAATGATTCCTCCTCCTCCAACTCCAACTCCAATTCGAATGACAGCAACAACATGCCAGCACCGCCAACGGACACCCGTCGGCGGGTGAAGCTGTACATGCTGAATGCCAATCGAACCTGGGACGACCGCGGCACTGGTCACGTTAGCAGCAGCTACATCGACCGCCTGAGCGGCATGTCGCTGCTCGTCAAAGCGGAAACTGACGGATCTCTTCTCCTCGAGTCACGTATTCTCGCCGACACTGCGTACCAGAAGCAACAAGACACGCTGATCGTCTGGTCGGAGGGCGAGAACTATGATCTCGCACTGTCCTTCCAGGAGCGTGCCGGCTGTGAGGAGATTTGGAACAAAATCTGCCAGGTGCAAGGCAAAGACCCCAGTGTTGACATTACGCAGGACATCATAGAAGATGACGAAAATGGTAAGTTTGGTAAGCAAAACAACCAACAGCTCTCTTTCTGTTTGGCGCCCAAATTAGCAAATCACTCTCTTTTTCACGTTACCAGAGTTACCGCCATGTGAGCCAGACCGCCTCGACGAAATATCCACCCTAATCAGCTCTTCCCTGACGATGCAGTCGAAAAAGGACAGCATAACATTAGCACTGGAGTCGGAAAATTACATCCCCAAGCTGTTGACTCTTTTTCGCACCCTTGAAGAGCGTAAAGACGTCGCCTCTCTCGCGAAAATGTACGACATTTTTAAAAGCATTTTTCTCCTGAACCGAAATTCCCTCTTTGACATCATGCTCTCTGAGGAGCAGCTCTGGGATGTGATCGGCGTCTTCGAGTACGACCCTACTGGAGCGGCAGTACGGGAGGCAAAGGACGAGGAGGTGCGGAAGAAGCTGATGCTGGGATCACAAAACCAGCCTGGCGCATCGACTTCTCCTTCTCAGCCAAACGTGCCCTTGATTTGCCCCGGAACGCCGCCTCTACCGCCACTCAGTCGAACAGCACAGCCCGCCAACGCCAATCCCTCCTCCTCCTCCTCCTACTTCAGCACACTCGCATCCATTGACTCTGACTCCAATCTAATGCGATTAATACGTGACAAGCGGCATCGTGAGTTTCTGCGAAATGTCAGTCGCTTCAAGGAAGTGATACCGCTGTCGAAGAGTGAACTGGTCGCAAAGATTCACCAGACATATCGAGTGCAATACATTCAGGACGTCATTCTGCCGACGCCGTCCGTCTTTGAGGACAACATGCTCAGTACGCTCTCCTCCTTCATCTTCTTCAACAAGGTGGAGATTGTCAGTCTGATACAGCAGGACGACAAGTTCCTCAAGGAGCTCTTCAGACAGCTCACCGACGACTCGCCGGCGGTGAATGAGAAGCGCCGAGACCTGGTGATGTTCCTCAAGGAGCTGTGCACCTTCTCGCACACCCTGCAGCTGCAGAACCGAGAGATGTTCATCAAAACACTGGCCGGTCTGGGGCTGCTGCACACGCTGGAGGTGCTGCTCGGCATCGACGACATGCCCGTCAAGCTGGGCGCCGTCGACATACTGACGTACATTGTCGACTACTCGCCCAGTATGGTGCGCGAGTATGCCCTCGCACAGGAGGCCAATGAGAAAGATGTAAGTGGACGTTTTGCTGAAGCAGCAGCTGCACTAGTCAACAGAGCTCTCTGCTGTCTGGCCACTTGTTTGCCGCTAGTGTGTTTTGGCGGGAAAGAGCATTTGTAGCGTTCTGTGATACTGTAACTCAATGTACTGACGCACACCATTCTGATTTTCATTCATTTCAGGAACAGAAGTACCTGCTCAATATTATCATCGTCCAGATGATCTGTGATACAGATACAGATCTAGGCATGGCCACGCAGCTGTCAAACATACTCAAATTGCTTATAGATCCCGAAAACATGCTGACGGCATCGCCTATCAATGTAAGTCAGGTAATGGTGACGGACTTTCTTTTCTTATTCCTCCTAACATCAATTGTCACTCACTATTGCTAACTGTCATTGTTTCCTTTTGTTTAGAAATCGGAAAAATCAGAGTTCCTCAACTACTTCTACCGGCACTGTATCAACTACCTAACGAAGCCCATTCTGGCGGCAACGCTGGTCGATGGTAGCGGCGGCCCCGAGGAGACGGCCGCTCGCCAGCGAGTGATTGAACTTAACCTGTGCCGCGAGCAGAGCTGCCAGTCGGCGCAGCTCTTTGCCATCATTCTCGAGCTGATGACCTTCTGCATTGAGCACCACGCCTACCACATTCGAGGGTACCTGCTGTCAAAGGACGTCGTCCGGTCGATTGTCATCCTGACCAAGTCTAAGCACCGTTTTCTTGTGCTGTGTAAGTGTTTGGCCAGAGAGAAAGAAAAGTAGTGCACTGACCATTGAAATACTAATCACTTTCTCTCCCCCTTCAGCCGTTATTCGCTTCATTCGCCGTCTAGTCGGACTGAAGGATGAGTTCTACAATCGGCACATCATCACTGTCAACCTCTTTGGACCGATCGTGGACGCCTTCCTCGCGAACAAGGGCCGCTACAACCTGCTCGACTCGGCGGTGATTGATCTCTTTGAGTTTGTGCACTCCAACTCTATACTCTCGCTGTGCAACTACACGATAGAGAACTTCTGGAAGGGAAAGCTGGAGCACATTGACTACGTGAAGACCTTCAAGTCGATGCGCGCCTTCTACGAACAGCAGTCGGCCATGCGGGAGCGCATTGATACGTGAGTACTTCACATGACAGTGGCCCACCCAAGCCCATTTTCTCATTTGAACCTTTCTCTTTGCAGTAATTCCTTTCTCATCGCACGGAACCGCTACCGGCGAGACCCGCGTCAGCTGGACAAGGAGGAGGACATGTGGTTCAATGCGGAGGACGACGACGAGGAGGAGGACGGCGTGGACGATGATGAAGACGATGACTGTGAGAACTACCACGACGAGGACGATACCGACAGTCCGCCGCCACCGATCAGCCAGCGGACGTTGCAGCAGCAACAGGCCGCGGCGGCTGCGGCTTCGGCTGCCAGTTCAGCTGCTGTCCTTCAGGAGGCCACTGCTGGCTTCTACGGACCAGGCCTCTCAGGAGGGGGCGGCGGCGGTGGCCTAGGGCAGGGAGCTCCTTCGGCGCACAAATCGCAAGGGAGCACCATCTCCTCGCTGCAGTCTCTCCACCACTCGCTCAGTCAGCAAAGTTCAGTTAGCTCGACGACCAGCAGCGGTGTCTTTGGCGGTGGTGGCGGCGGCGGCGGAGGAGGAGGGCTGCCCCAGCCGCAGACTGCCACCGGTGCTGGTGCTGGTGGAGGTGGTGGTCACCTGAGCTCAACGAGCAGTGCCTACGAGTCGCCCACTTCTGCCTTCATCGACTCGCCCTTCTTCTCCTCATTTGCTGCCAATCAGAAGAAGAAGTTTGAGCGGAAGTCATTGAGTAAGTTGTGTGGATGGGATGATTTGGGTGTGATGTAGCTTTGTCTCACTCTATGCTTTCCCCCTTCCTTTCCCTACAGCCATCAACCTGAGCACCAGTAAGTCGCCTGGATATATGAGCAGCAGCAGCAACAACAGTGCCACCAGCAGCAGCGCCGTCAGCTCCACTTCACCGCAAGTTCTCTCTGCCTTCTCTGGCGCGGGGGCGGCGACGGGCACCGGCGGACTGAGCAGCAGCAGCAGCAACACCGCTGGTATCGTTTCCACTAGTGTCAACCACAGTGCCTCCTCTCCGAACTCTTCCAGAAAGGTAAGGAAACATACAGAGATCATACATGAGAGAGCCTGTGAGCTTATTGCTAACAACTGTCTTCTTTTTTGTTTCGCTGTTCCAGGCGCTAGTCGACTACCCTGACGAGGACTCGGACGAAGAGGACGACGAAGACCACGAAGAGGACCTCGACGACGATGATGATCTCGATGATGGCCTTTTGGCGAAGAAGCCAAGGTTTTGACGCACGCACACGCCCACAAATACACAACACACACAAGAAAGACGTTACTTTGCGCCAGGGCACACTACCATTTTAGTACCTGGGGCGGAGATTTTATTTAGAACTTGACATCTGTTGTACATAGTAGAAACACTATCACCCCCTCCCTCACCATCACTTATTTTTCCTTGATCTACTCCCCGTCTACTTCTCCTCGCCTCTCTCTCTATCCAAGTAACCTTCCCCTCATTTATATTCTCATCTGTCTACATCCTTTTTGGTCATCATTATCATCATCATCATGAAACTGAACATTCGCCATTTCACTCTGCTACACCGGTGTCACTGATAAAAGCGTGCGTAGATTTCACACTGAAAGCCGCCACTCAAATGAAATGGACCACTGGTCAAGTTCTCGTGGTGTTGCTGGTTCTCTATCGACACGGCAGATCAGATGGTGTCTTGGAGCACTCACAACCACCCACGACACCACCAATGCCACTGTACAAAGACACCCCTCCCTTTCATTGACCCTCACTCGCCATTCACCCGGCGGCTCCCGATGATGCTTTTGCTGATGACGCCATCTTTTTATGCTCCTTCACCCGCTCGCCCTTCAGAGAATCAGCTCTCTGTTTTTTGCGGGGGTTGTCACACTGTGCTGATCACCGACCAGGTGCCAAGGTGCGCTGATCAAGAAGAGAGGACCGTACCACTACTGTGTGTGTGGAGCTGTGTTGTATAAAGCAATGATTTTTTTTTCGCAAACTATAATTTAATATATTTATAAAGCCAAAAAACGATGCACTTTCTGATGTACTTTGAGAAGAGAGGATTCGCAGTTGGAGGCGTGTGGAGTACTTCTTCCACACTGCTTCTAAACCAATCAAATCTGCCATTGTGGTGGGAGCTGATGTTTCAACCATGTTCCGATTCAGATCAGTTCAGATTCGATGAACTGTTTCTGTTGAGAGTTCATCATTTCACTAACCTCGATTGATGCCCAACTGACTGGCTTCTTCCTTTTGCATGTTCAAAGCTGATCATCCGAAGTTCAACTGAATCTATAAAGCACCTAAACACAGACTCTTGACAGCCGCTTTAAGCTAAAGTTCAGCACTGTCAGTGCAAGATGAGCCCGTACAATCCTAGTTAACCAACCAACATTGGACATTGGTTGCGATGTCATAGACCACTTTGGCAAAGGTCACACGCACGCTTATCTTTCCAACAGTTTGCGCGCCTTCTGGAAAAAGAACCTTTCAGCCGTCGCCGCAGCTGTTGTTTACAATTTGCCTGTTGGCCGAACTGCTGGCTTTGCTTTTCTGAAGTGAACCGAACCGACCAGAGAGTTAGGTTGTCTTCAGAAGGAAGATCGGGGCCCCCGCCACATGCTCGTACTGACAGTCTGCTCCAGGAGCGGTAGTGCATCGCAGAAGTCACTCTCGGCGGACTGATCCAAATAGAAGCACAAAGAGAGAGAGGTTGCGAGAGCTTCGGCGGTGGAGAGAGCGCGCGCAAGTCCCACTGCAGTTTGCCGGCTGGTTCATCCGTCTCTCGCTCCGGAGCGCCACCACAGAGAGGAGGAGCACCACCACGTTTCTCCCTCACTCTCCCTCTCTCGCTCTCTGTCTGCCTCTGTCTGTCTCTGTCTCTGCGTGTGAGCGTGTGTTCTTCTCCTGACTCGGTGTGGTCGGCGAGTTGCTTTGTTGTCCAAGTGCGTACCAGCTTCGGTTCGGCTTCTACCTCCACCACTGCTGTTCCACACATCCAAACGAATCACATTGTTCGCTGCATCGCGCACACCACCCTCCGCCAACTCCAGCGCCCGCTGACATTCAGTGTCACGCACCCTGGTCGAACTGGTGAACACCACCACCGCAAAAGTACCAGCAGCATGTCATCCGATCTGGAGTATGATATTGACGACGGCGGTGACTTCGCTGACAATGCCGACGAGGAGGAGGAGGATCTCCAGGAAGCGGATGATGATGGGCAGTTTGATGAGGAAGAAGATCAACAGCAACAACAACATCAGCAGGGTAACTTTGATTCAGCCGAAGAAGGTGGCTCCATTGACGAAGAGGAGTACGAAGCCGAGGATGACGCAACTCAGGGTCATGGAAACATTAAGCAGGAAATGATGGACGATAATGACGAGCAGATTCAGTCGTCGAATGTCAGCGAAAATGCCGGTGACTATGACGAGGAGGGGGAAGATGTGAAGCCCGCCGGTGGAGATGAACAGCAGATGGACGGCGAGCCAATCATCAGAGAGGAAGATCTCGATGAAAATGGCGTCTACAAGTGGAAAGAGTTTCAAGGCGCAGTGGTAAGTTGATCTCTTTCTATTTATATTTGATCGTCACGTGATGAACTCAAATTGACTTTATCCACTTTCTGCCGTTTACCACAGGTACGCCAGTTCAGTCCGGAGCAGTACGCCGCACTGCATGAGCCATTCAGTCGCGGCTGGAAACGTGAGCTCGTCATTCGACAGGGCGCTTCAACTGCAGAAAAGAAAGCAGGCGATGTTTACTACTACCCAGCCGATGGATCACAGAAGCTGCGATCCTACGTCGAACTGGAGGGATACCTGAACAACAATCCACAGCCGGGGCTGACCAAGGAAAACTTCTCCTACTCGAAGCAGCCCATCTGGCGTCCTCCCGATGAGATTGTTCGCGCTGCACTGGCCCGAGGCTGCAACTACGTCCATCGCCCGCTTTACTTTCAACAGGCAACTAATCAAATGAAGCCGAATCGAGGAGTGTCAACAACAAAGGCAGTCAACATTAGTAACGTTGTTAGTATGGCGAACAGTCTCGCTGGCTCTGGTCAAGCAATGTCCAAGTCTGGACGAGGAAGATCGCCGCGGAAGGACGCTGGTAAGGGCGACATGGTCGGCTTTGGACCGGGCAAACGAAAGAGAACCCTCCCGAGTCGCTACGATGACGACTCCTTTGACCTGATGCTTACGCCGAAGAGGTCAAAGGGCAGCAATGGCCTAAAGGACTCACTATCTAACGGTAATAGTCAGGATTCAGCCAACAGTATTGGAGGCTCGGGCAGATCAAAAGGTAAGATGCGTTGTCTGTTTGCAAACCTGTGCTCAAAATAACATTTTTAAACTCCTACTCTATCTTATCAGCTGTCTACTCCTCTCAACAAATCTTTGCCGCAGGAATGGAGAAACGCGTGAATCGCCAGAAGCAGCTATTGCAGCAGGTGATGGCCAAATCGCAGGTCGAAGAGAGTGTGAAAACGAAGAAGCAGCTTGAGGAGAAGCAGAACAACAATGCCAAGGCCAATGATAATGGCTCAGTCTCCGGAAAGGCTCCTGATCACCAGTCGATGATGCAATCGGAGGCGCCTAAAGTTAAGCCTTCGCCCGCGACCTCGCAGCCGTTGAAGATTAAAATTCCTAAGCAGCATGTAGTGGGCCACAGCTCGCAGCTACAGGCGCACCTGCTTGCGCCAACCAATCAGAGCAAGAAGTTTGGCAATGGAAACAACAGTCACTTTGATGACCAGGTCGGTGGGCAGAGTTTGCTGCACCAGGACGCCGCTGATGGAGGAGGACAGGGTTCGAATTTGGAGGATGAAGAAGGAAACGTGGGAAATGGGGGCATCTTGCCCGGTGCCGCCAGACAGCCGTGCAGTGCTCACTGTCCTGGAAAGCGCAATCAAATGCCTAATTTGATGTGCTCCACATGCTTCTGCCTTTTTCACATTCAATGTGTTCCCGACGGTATTTGGCTGGAGAATCCCAATCGATTTCTGTGTCCGGTAAGTAATGTGCCATAGTTTTTTGTTTTAGACACTTGTGACCTCTCATTTGTATCTCTCTTATTCTTGCAGAACTGCGTCACTCCTGAACTTGCCCAACTTTCGGCCGAGCCAGCTTTGGCTGACGCCGACGATCCCATTGAGCAGAACTTTTCCGTTGATCAGCAGAGTCCTCCTCGAGTGAACCAGCAGTACCTCCAGCCACTAAAGCACGGAAAGCAGCATTCCAAGCATCGCCTAGGAGGCATGCACGGGCAGTCATCGCATCATCAGCCTAATGGTAACAAAAGCTATCTTTCTTCATCGTTAACTGACGCAGACCCGGTAGAACTTCGCCAAATGTCGATGTCGCCGTCGATGTCGATTACGAAGATGAATCCGAACCACATTCCGCAGCAGAATCATAGCATGGCCTCCTCAGGCCACTCCATGCTGAATCCGCTAAAGATGATGGGCAACGGCTCAGCCAACTCCTTGCTGAAGACGGCCAATAATGGCTACCAGAATATGATGATGATGAATGGCGGAGGCGGACATAAGCGACCCAAGGGAGCACGAGGAGGAATGATGCAGCAGTCTATGATGGGAGGACAGCACCGCAAGTCAGCCATGGACCCCATGATGGCGGCTGCCAATGGATTCGGCCCGCAAACAGGCGCTGGAACTTCAAGCATGTCGGCGAAGATCATGGCCTGTGCAGCCATGGCGTCACAGCAAATGACCAGAAATGGTCTTGGAAGTCATGCCTTTGGGCTGCCGCAGCAGATGGGCAATCGAAAGATGGGAGGCAAATTCGGTGAGTTGTTTGCAGTTTCTACTTTTGCTTTCTTTGCTAACCCCTGACAATCTTTTTCAGCTGGATCATACGGACAGGGCTCCAAAATGGGCAATCCAATGCCACAGATGAACAACCTACAGCCGTCAATTAACCATGTGTACCGCCTAGCTCAGGGCACTAACGGCCACTCAGTGGTACTCAAGGACAAGACGATGCCGTACAGTCAGATTAGTTCGACGCCCAAGTACGGCGCTTCGGGCTCGTTACTCTCCAAGGGTCACCCGACAAAGGGGCTCAGTCGAGGAGGGAGTGGAGTGAACGGCTATCCGAATACAATTCCAACGGCGATGACCTTCAATGGAGGAATGAAAATTTACGAAGACAAACTCAGCGCGGTGATGGCAATCAACGATGAGGCGGAACTGATGGCGAAGACCAGCAGACGACAAAAGCCGGCGCCGAATCGATATGCAAAGTATCTGGCGAAGAACAGCTCAGTTTTGAACGCCTTTAGTGGCAATCTATCGTCGCTTATGAAGGTTAGTTGAAGTACTCTTTGGTTTCATTGTTTTGTATTCTAATGTCTTCTTTGTCTACCCATTTTTTTCAGACTTTCGACTACCTCGACACGCGCGACATTATCAGTCTCCGTCAGACGAATCGCTTCTGGCATCAGCTAACCACGATGACGCCCATCTGGACGCGTCTCCGCTTTCGTGGCCTGCCCATTGTCGACTGGCCTGCACTCAGCTCCAAAGTGATCGGCTCCTCCAATCATCTGTTGACCGTGCTAGACTTTGAAGGCGTCAAGATTCCCAGCACGGTGAACACCGACCAGTCCTCTGATGACTCGTCCAGTACTCGCTCTAGCAGCAAGACCGAAAAGCTGATCACCTTCTGGCGCAACTTTAGCACCTTGCACGAGCACATGAGCAATCTGAAAACGCTCAAGTTCGGCACTGTGCCTCTCTTTGTGCTGCAGGAGATGGTGCACCTACCGGTGGGGGCCACTGAAGAAGATGAGGTTGTTCCTCTAGGCAAATTGAAGGTTCTCTCTGTGGTCAATCTGATTGATGAGAAGCGAAGCGAAGAGCCAGTGCATCTGAAGGACGTCGTCCCCGTTCTGGAGCGATTCAGCCACGTCGAGGCTGTGTCGCTCAACTCAAACAACGGCTTTGTCGTGCTCGAGGATGACGGTGAAGTTGACGGCGGCGAAGAGCAAACCGATTCACAGTCAAAACGACGAGAGAAGGTGGTGCAGTCGCTGGCAGCTGCCTTTTCGAAGTACACCAATCTGAAGAGTCTCAGTTTAACGTCCATCAAAGATCTGACCAGCGCCGAGTTTAGTCAGGTGCTGGCTGGCATTGGTCAGCAGCACAGTCAGCTGAAGACGCTGGAGCTGGGAAGCTGTGCCTCGTGGAACACCACCGGAGGCTCGGAGGACAGCACTGGACCGCTGGACGAGGTCGCCAAGTGCACTGAAGTGACCACCTTTAAGATGGTCGACGTGACGGTCGATTCGAAGGCACGTCCGCTGGCACTCCTTTTTGAAAATCTCATTCTCGTGGAACGACTGTCTTTTGAAAATCTAAAAGTCGATGACAGTGGTAAGTACACTTGTTGGTGGTGATATTTATTTCTTTGGTGCTAACACCACTTTGCTTTCTCTTTCTTTCTCTCCAGGCTATGTCCCGTGGCTCAACCTGACGGCGCTCTTCAAGGCACTGCCCCTCAGTGAGCTTCGCTTCAGCACCTCTGACCCGTTCACCAACCGAGCGCTGTTTGAGTCGGCCCGCGATCTGATCTCCAACCAGCGTCGACCGATGCACGTCACCTGGAGCGTGTCCGTCACCGTCGACGACATGGGCCACTGCTTTGTGCCCCTCTCCATGGACACCTTCTCCCTGACGCCCAATCTGGACTTTGTCAAGCGCTACCTCAACGTGCTCGAGCCCAGCGAGGAGCTCTACCAGATTGTCGAGTCAGAGCAGCTGGTGGCCGTGGAGATGTCCACGCTGATGGACCTGATGAACCGAGACGTCAATCTGAACGCCTTTCCCGGTGGCCATGAGCCAAAGGTGACAGTGCAGATTGTGCCGCAGTAGTCGTAGTCATACGTGAACTTCAATGAGATCGTGGTGGGCAGCAATTCAACACGTGCAGCACTGCAAAGAGAGAGAGTGCACTTATCATTATATACTTTGATGTGGGGTGGGGGAAGCTTTCATGTTCATTCATTTTCTAAGCCAGAGTTCTCTACCGTTGTACGCTGAATGTATTACCATTAATTTTGTACACCTAATTATTATTAAATATAACACACCATCATCTATCAGCAAGTTTGGAGGAAAGTGTGTCTGTGTCTGTATGCCAGTGTACTGTCGCTACTGATGTACCCAAAGAGAAAACACAGAGACCTCACCATGAAAAGACTTGGGAAGCCGTGCTGCACCCATAGCATCAGCGTGTGCAGTGTGTACACAACACACTTCCACTTACCAAAAACATACCACCAGAGAAAGAAGGGGGGTTTCGTTTTTACATTTAATTCAGCAATAATTTACAGAAACGTGGAAAAAGACATTGGATAAGAAAGGGAGAAAGAGGGAAAGAGATAAGAGAGAGAAGAGAGAAAGAAGAAGAGGAGGGGTTCCTTCCGAGACAACATCCAATGGCCTTGGTAGGAGACCTTGGTAATAGGTAGACCTAGAGATATAAAATAGAATAAAACGCTAAGCTTTAATTTCCACTTCTTGTACAATCATCGGATAATTGTAAGTTGGAGTGCAGACAGATGCTGGAACTTGTTGTTGTTGTTGGTACTGCGATGGTGGTGCGAGTGAAGTGTGTGTGAGTGGGCGCAATAGGAGCTCTTCGCTTCCGAAGCTTAGCAGCAACCGCGAGACGGCTGGTTGATCGAGGTCGTCTGTCCGGGGTTGATGGTGGCACCTGACTGCTCCTTGGCGCCAGCGGTTGAGGGGCCGATACGAGCCTTGATCTCACTGGCCATCATGAGGAACGCCTGCTCGACGTTGGTGGCGTTCTTGGCAGAAGTTTCAATGAATGGAATGCCTACCGTACAGAGTCGGGAGAAAGAAGAGCCAACGTTAGCAAATTCAGGGTGTTGCCAAAATTGGTGAAGCAGAGTATCAGCAAAGTATCTCTCTTACCTAGATTATCCGCAAACTCCTTTGCAGTGGCAAACTCGACCACCTTCTTCGTCGTCAAGTCGGCCTTGTTTCCCACCAGAAGCTTGTTGACCGAATCACAGGCGTAGCGGTCAATCTCGTGCAGCCATTGCTTCACATTGTGGAACGTTTCGGCGTCTGTGACATCGTAGACGACGATAATACCGTGTGCACCGCGGTAGTAACTGCTGGTGATGGTGCGGAATCGCTCCTGGCCAGCGGTGTCCCAAATCTGAAGCTTGATCGTCTTTCCGTCCAGCTCAATGGTGCGAATCTTGAAGTCGACACCGATGGTGCTTATGTATGACTCAGTGTAGGTATCATCGGAAAAACGCAGCAGCAGGCACGACTTGCCAACGCCAGAGTCGCCAATCAGAAGCAACTTGAAGAGGTAATCGCTAAGGGGAAGAGAGAAAGAATGATATTCCATTAAACTCGAGCCACCCAGGAGATAAGGGAGTTCACTTACTAATCGGGATTCATAGTGTGGAGTGGGTGTTGGTGGAGTTTGGGTGGAAACCGTAGAAAAAGGAGTACTACGCCGATGGTGATGATGATGAAAATATGAGCGAGCAGGTCGCAGGCAAAGCAGGCGTATGTATGATGATGGGACGACAGAAACAGTGAGAGAGAGTGAGTAAAGGGAGAGAGAGAGAGAGAGGGAGAGGGAGACTGGACGCTTCGAGCACTGAAATACAATGGGTAGCAGCGGAGAGAACGTAGCAGTGAGTGAGAGAGAACAAAATCAGCCACAGAGCGCCGTCATCGTCATCGGTATCGAGAGACAGACTCGCAGCACTTTTGCAACGCACGCTTACACGCACAGGCGAATGCGTTGCGGACGCCGCAAAGGGGGATGCTCTACGCTGGCCAGTGCTGGGCGCTGCAGCACCGGATGTCGCCATTCACAGCTGCCATCACCAGCTGAATCCGCGCTGCTGGGGTGGTCGGACGCCCCGCTGCAGGGCGCCTCAGGCGCCGCCTCCTCCTCTCCTGAGCGTGACATTTCCAGCCGTCTGTCACTCCCACGCGTTGGGTGGAAATAGGTTTTTGGTTTTTAAAATGCTTAAAACGTAAACAAAAATAAACGTCTCAGCTGCTGCTAAGGCGGGCACACCGTCGCTCTGTCAGTGCGCCGTGCGTCTTATCTCTTATCATCTCAAAGAATTTAACTGGGACACACATGGGACAGCATTCAACTGCTGCTCAAACATGGCTTCTGCCACAGAATTTCGTTTATTTTATTTTTTTTGTAAAAAAATGAAAATGTGGTGCCTTCACTTGGTGCATACAGCTGATGACGCCTGTCGGTGGTAATTTTCCCATTGCAGTGACAAAAGAAAGTGCAAGTGTGTGTTATCTCATTGCAGGGCGTAATCACTCGGCAACAATCTGCCCTGTTGCAGGATATAAACACATCTTTTCTATTTGCAACTTGGAATTACTCACGTTATTACCAAGTGAGACAAATAGTGTCAGCAGATGAATTTGTATTGAACATCGTTTGAAATTGATAGCACACGGAATTTCTTTTTCAACAAATTGCCGCTATGCATCAATCCCAGCAGATATTCAAACAAACTTACTGAAACTTCAGCAACTGAAGCTACTGCCCAGTCGATCAATTGGGCAGGATGACCGTAAATTTGTAGCGGCAAGTCTGAAAATTTACCGTTCAGCCCGATCAATTGATAGAAAAGCAACTTTCTTGTAGAACTTCATTTGAGAAAAAACGAAGATGCTCTCAAATCAACAACTAGCAAAACTGGCTGATCAGACTGGTGACATTCTCAGTGAATCGTCAAAATCATGCCAATTTCGCTGATTGTTAACTGAGGTGTAGAACAGGCTGAACTCGGCGTGTCTTTCCGAACTAAGTAAAGAGCGAATACCTCTGCAACCAGGTTATATACCGTCTGAAATTCCTTCAAGTAACCAAGATCGATAATGTTCCAGTTTTTTCTCGCGCCATGTTATGGTCTTTAGAACCTACTTCCATCATTAGTGAGCTTCTTGCATTAGAGGCTTGTTACGCAATTATTGCGAGCATTCTCCGCAATATTAAAGTTCGCTTTCTTTTTATTTGGGGAAACGATAATTAATTACAGAATTAGTGGTAAAACTGAAGTGACGAAGAGTTTAACATTTCAATTTAAAGAAACGAAGTAATGAAGTTTTTACTTTTATATTCTGAGGCTAACTTTTCTGACATTTGCATTCTCCACCGCATTTAGCAGCGATCTCGACCGTATCCGGTCGATTTTAGACTATTGGAATTCTGCTGCAAAAAACCTTTTTAAACAACCCCTTTTGAGTAGGTCGGTGTGTGTTTTCAAAGTTGCGTGTCCTAAACAATTAAGTTGTTTTCGTGAAAAGAATGGAGTTTTCAAGTTTTGAGACAGCAAGTTTATTATTCAATCGAGATATGTCAAGAACAATAATTAGGCTGAAAATAATAATTGAAATTAAATATTTATTTCATCAGAACTCTAAAGCGAGAAAACTTTGGAGAAGTTTCTAAATTATTTACTTCCAGCAATTTGAGTTTTTTATGAGCACACAGTTTTGAGGAAAAATAAAGGGCTCATAGAGAATAGAGCTAGCTAACTAGGCCCCTGTGAAAGTGTTAGCTCTCTGAATATCAGGGAGAGGATCAGACCCCATGGAGTGCCCACAGACTGTGGCGTTCACTGCCCCCTCTGGGCACTTTCTCGTTCTGGCCATAACTTGTTTCAGCTACTTATCTCTCGGTTCTTCCTTCTCTGTCCCCTCTCTTGCTGACATAAAAGTTGGGCACTGTGTTTGGGGTTCTGTCAGTTTGTCACGAACACCACTCAAGAGCACACCACCACTGCCTCTTCGAAACATCATGGCACGACTTTTCCGCGTGTTTGCACTTTTCCTTGTTCTGGTTGTCTGTTTGACTGTTCTAGCCACCTCTTTGCCTATCAAGGAGGTTCAGAAGCACAGTTCCGGTGAGAGTGCAGTGAAAACAGTGTCGCCCACTGGTTCTGGTCAAAGCGCGCACACTTCGCTGAGCCGCAAACCACGAGGACTCGGATTTGGACTCGGATACTATCCCTACTACCCGTACGGATATGGGGGCTACTATCCACGCCCTACTTTGCTAGGCACATTGCTCTTCGCAAAGCGACGACTTTTGGGAAGTAAGTACTCTGGCCGTGTTTTCACTTCATCTTCTTTTGCTAATCAATTTCCCCTTTTTTCAGCCCTTGGCGGTCTCTTTCGTCCTCGTCCGTGGGGCTACTATGGTTACTACTGAGCCCGGGTACAACAGGTCCAAGCTCCAACTTCAAAGCTTGACAATCAAAATCAAAAGTGTGTGTTTATCGAATACAGTTCCACCAATAAAATGAGCTCTAATTGAAAGTCTTTTGCTGTCTTTAACTGTCAGTGTGTGTGTGTGTCGCTTGCAGAACGTAGCTGTGTCGTAGAGAAATCGTCTGCTGTTGGTGAGGTGAACTCACGCGCTACTGCTTGCCCAATGCAGCAGCTATTGCTGCAGTTATTTCCTTTCTCGTTGACGCAATTGCCCAGCAACGATAACTCATTGTGTCTGATGGAGTATATAAACACGGCACACCTTGGCAATAACAACGGTACAAAGATTCCCTCAGTCCTGCTTTTCAATAAAGTGGTTCCTCTACTCCCCCCGACTTCCGCTATGACCTCTTCCCATCTGTCTGATCCTGCCGACCTTCATGACACCTATTTATCGGCATCTAAATACCGTGACATAAAACTGCAGCCTCCCAGTGGGCAGTCACCCCCAAAAGATGTCAGTCAGACAACCAAACCGGCCACCTTTGAGACAATTCTCTATCAGATGAAACAGTTTCCCGGTAATAACCAGTTTTCTTTCAAAGGAAACCAATTCCTCTTTGACTGGCAGAGAGCTTTCAAGAATGCCTACTTCACTAGCGGCACTTATCAAAACTTTCCCATTTCAAAATTGAAACTGATTATCATCGGATCTTCAGGATTCGGTTCTAAACGAAAACCCTTTCCGTTTGTCTCGCTTGACTCTAGTCTCTCTAAAGTTCCACCTAATTCCACTCGTCGATTCCTAAAACTCATTCATACTGCAATAGGAAAGCCTGTTCCGGAAAAATTGGAATCAAAGTATTACGACTTTCATTGTCTTGGTGCCAAATCTGAAGTGTTCTTTTTCAATATCTGCTTTACCGATAAAAATGATCCAGCTTATTCGATTCAGTTTTTAAATTTACTCATCTCAAACTCACAAATCTCTGATAATCTGGTTCTTCTTGATTTCCGAAATCCCAGAAGTGTTGCACTTTCCAATTTGAGCGTCTGTTTTGAAGATGAATTTAGAAATCATCGAGACTACTGGACGTACAAAGGCGAAACACCACCGGCAAAAATTCGATCGTTGAACCAACTTAAAGCGATGTACAACGAACTTGCACAAATTGGTTACAAATTAGACTATGAAGACAAAAACCTCGAATATGTACCTTGGGAAAAGTTTGAAAAGGTGCAAAGTAAAGTAGAGAAAATAAGCTTAGCAATTGAAGGGCAGCTTTCTCTACTGAACTGTATTTCTGGGAAAAACGAAAAGACGGTGAGAATTGAGCAAGATCAGTTGGCTTTTAATCGCTACGCATTTGCAAATGATGAAAAAATGACAGTGGTGACAGGCGGCAAGGTAAAGTACATTAGAATTGGAGACCTAGGCAATGCTGTCTGGACTGAAGGAGACTTTGAGCTGGCCGTCAAGCGCATCAGAGAGGTGGATGCAGCCACTGACGTCATTCAAAGGCTGTACAATTTGTAAACTGTGTTTATAAAAAAAGTAATATCAAAAGAATATTTATTTGTGAAAATAAACTGATGTTGTTCTTAGAAAATGAGACATCTTTGAATTAGTTGCCAAAATTTTGGCGGTTCGAGTTGTGGTTGTGGTAGCCGCCACGATTAGAGCCGCTGTTGCCTCCTCGGTTGTTGCACATAGTGGAAGTCACCTCCATTAGGCCACTGTGCAAGTTTTGCACCAACTGATGACTGAGACGGCCGTTCATGCGGGCGTGCAGCATCTGCTTGACTTCCTCTTGGGCAGATTCAAAAACTTGAAATAATGAAAATGTTGAGTTAGATGAAATGCAAAACAACAACAAACAGCAACTTACCCGAGCAGTTTGGCTCATAGCCACCACCACCACCACCACCACCTCGTGGTCCACCATGGTGGGCGCCGGTGTTGTGACCATTTCCGCCAAATCGCTGTGGGCCACTGTTGGAGGTTTCGTATCCGGAGCCGTGGTTCATTGGCCCACCACCACCACTGCTGGCACCAGCGGAGCTGTGCGTCTGCACGATCTGGCCCACCAGTGCCGAGAGAGTGTCCTGCTGGCCCCACACTGCCTGACCAGGGGCCGCATTGCTGTGGGCCACAACGGAAAGGAACACCAGAAAGAGACAGGCAAACTTCAGCATTTTGTTGATGGCGTCGTTATGTTGAAAGTTGAGGAAGACAAACTAGTACCAAGTAGCTGCAGTCGGCAGTGCTGCTTTATAAGGGGTCATTTGAGTGTGCACAGCGGTTCAGCAGAGTCCATCAGTCCTCTAGCTGATACGCTGAATCTTTGGGGAATTTTTTCCAGGCAAGAGCTTATCTGTGTGAGCAATAAACTCTTTGCAGGCAAACTTTAACCTTTAACCACTTGCAGCAAAGACAAAGTAGTGCAATATTTACAAGTCAAAAGATAATTTTATTTTGTTTTGGAATAATCAAAAGTTAATCGTATTCAGTTTCTTTACATAAGTTGGTTGCTACACAGCAAGAACCCGCCTCACTGCTTCTCGCAGGTTTCCTTCCACTCCTTGGCGTAGCTGATCATTTCAATCCACTTGGCAATGTCACAGCGAATAACATTGAGCTGGTCCATCTGGTAGGTCTTGATCGGCAGCGGCAGAAACTTGTTGAACTGGATCGAGTTGGCCTGTGCATTGGTTGAGCGGGACAAGGCTAGCCATCGGTTCTGGTGAGTGGTCAGAGCAGACTGGTTCAGGTTGAGCTGAGTGGGCAGGGCAGTGCTGCAGTTGACTTTCAGATGTAGTTGAGGGCAGTTAGGTTCCATAGCAGAGTGCTCAGCAGGCGTAGGGTTGCGGAAGATGTCCAGAAATGTGTCCAGCAGACTGGGCAACTGCTCGGAGGTTTGCGAACCAAAGAAGAGCTGGGGAAAGTACTGATTGCCACCTGTAGGGTAGGCTGTGGTGGCTGTGGCAGTCAGGCAGAGGGTGACACCAAAGAGAAGGGTGACAACTTTATAGAAAGCCATTTCAGGAGTGTGTGGTGGCAAAGTCGCAATCAGAGGCTGATGAAACAGATGTTGAAGATGAAACTTTGAATGATGCTGTCTGCCAAAGAGAATCGGCCTTTTATAGCTGAAAATGATCTCAAGAGGAAAATTCTCAAAAGACCTTTCGGCTCTAAAGTCTCTTGTGGCACAAGCCATTTTGACCGTTGAATGTTTGAAAATTACTTTTAATAGGAAGCAAAAACAAATTTTAATACACCTGTTTTATTGTTGAGGTACTGAAATGTTGACAATCAACTGACTGCAGTTGGATTTGGGTGACCAACTTTCTAGTTTACTAGCCAGCCGTCTGAAAGAGTTGTTCCAGCGAGCATGCGGTTCTGGGCCTTGACTCAGGAGAAACATTTCAACAAAAATGTTTGCCTGGAGGTATCGAACGATGGCCAGAGAACTTCTAACCAGTCGATGGTACAAAGATTTGGGTGGTTCTGCAGAGAAAATCTTGTAAATGATACATTTTTTAAAAACTGTTTTGTACAATACCTGTGCAGTTGGTCACTGGTGGAGACTCCCGTTGCTGAGGTTTAGGCGTAGTAGTGCTTGGCCTCATTTTGACTGGCAGTTTTAGCTTTGGTTTTTCAAACCGACGTTCTACCGGTTTCCATCGTCCGAAAAATGATTCCAATGTCAAGTTCCACGGTTTCAGGTACTCCTGCATGGCAAAGTAGTAGCGAGGTTTGCGAGTCAGCGGTGAAGAACTTCCATTAAAAGTTTCCGGCTGTCCACGTTCCACTGCCAAACTGATGGTAATTGTAAGCACAAAAAGAAACAGTTTTGGGTATAGTGACATTTTTGCTAACAATTGGCACTGAATTGGTTAGAAGTCATATTCAGCTTTTATGACCAATTTTAGGGTTGAAGTCGAACTGGACTGGTCTCGATATCAAGTTGACCGATAAGACTCGATTGATCGAGTTAAATATTTGCACAGCGCTCACGAGCAGTTAGAATGGCAAAGGCAATGAATGATGGTAAAAAGGAAGACTACAATTTTAGTTTTTGTGTGTGTAAAATGGCGATAAAAATCTGTATTCGTTCAATGAAAATGCAAATGTTATATAAAAATACAAGAATTAGTCGAGAATGAGTTTGAAGTGAATTAGCCTTTCACTGCGGTTTGGCTGCTGGTTTGGTGGCATTCTGAACAGCCTGGGCTCCAGCGAGAGCGGCAACTGGCTCTGGACAGGTTTTCACCGTCACCATCTGCTCCCACTCAACGGCCATCTTAGCAATCTCCGCTGATAAGAGCTTCAGATTGGCCGCCACAGTGGCCACGTCTTCATTGTAGTTGAAGAGAGCAGCGCCCTTCTGGGTGAAGGGGTTAAAGTTGAGACCGATCCAGAGGGAGGTGATCAGAGGGCGCAGGCGAGGCACTTGCACGCCAAAATCAGTCATTGTTTTGCGGGTGTAGCCATTCAGGGCGGGAATAGGATTCTGACGAGTGCTGGCTGCACTTTGGCTGCAGTTGGTTGGCGCTTTTACGATCACCGGGGCGCCGGGAGTGAGCGGGGCTGCTGTGGTTGTGGTGATTTTTGTGGCTGAGCTCGGGGCTGCCGTCGTCGTCGTCAGTGGCGAGTTACTAGACTGCTTCACAGTGGTGGTGGAGGGCGTTGTGGTGGTGGTGGTCGTCTCGATGCGATTCGCAGCGCGACACTCAGTTTGCTCCTGCTGCAGAAACTTCAGCTTTGTCTGGTCCCACTGCTTGATCATGTCATCGAGTACTTTGGCGAAGGCTTTCAAGTCTTGGCCAGTCTTAGTGATGGGCTGATTAAAGTTGAACAAACCTGAACCGGTCATGGTGATGGGGCTGAATGAAATGGTCACTCGCAGTGGATTGGTGATTCGCTGCAGCTTAGGGTGCTGTTGGCCCAGTTCGGTGAGAGTGGATCGAGTAATCTCGTTGATGGAGTCGATAAAGACGCGACGATTAGCTAGGGATGCTGAGGAGAAAAAGTAGAAAAGATGTTAATCGTCTCGAATCATCAAGAAGAGCACTTACCAGCACAATTGCTTCTGCCAGTGATCCAGTCCCAGACGCAGTCGGCATTTTCAATTTCTCTAAACTTGAACTGGACATCCTCCCACTTGTTGACCATAGTGGTCAGCGCCTTGCTCAGCAGTCTCATGCCCATGCCCGTGGTGGTGATTGGGTCGCCCATCTTGGCAATGCTGGCATTTTCCGCCGTGGCCACGTACGGGCTGACCGCCAGACCAGTGGTGAGCGGCGTCGTCAGGTAGATGAAGGTGGGTCGTGCACGGGCAAAGGTGGCGAGAGTGCTCTGGGTGATCTGGTTCACTGCCGCAACGTACTGGCGACGAGTGGCCAGAGAGGCTGGGGGAATGGGCAAGAAAAGGTAAGAAAGAGATTAGTAAACAATAACAATGATGAGTGGGTGGAATAAGAGAAAGAGAGAGCACTTGCCAGCACAGTTCAGCATGGTCGGCGGTGTGGTCACACCGGCCGGTGAGTCAGACGTATCGTTGATTTCATTGCCCCGGCACCCTTTCTCCTCAGTCAGGAACTGATCGGTGGTCTTCTCCCACTTGTCGGCCATCTGGGTGATGTTCCCGGAGAAGAGGCGCAGATTGAAGCCCACAGTGGCCGGCTCCAGGTCCCAGTTGAAGACGCTGTTGCCGCGACCGCTGTTGGAGCTGAAGCTAAGGGCCATCACCAGCGGCTCAGTGATTGGCTTCAGTTCAGGGTACTGTGCCCCGAGGTTGGTCAGCGTGGCAGTGGTGATATCATTGATGGTGCCGATGATTTCGGCGGCGGTCTTCTGAATCGACTCCAGACGAGCCTTCACATTGTTCCACTGATCGACCATTGAGGTGAGCGCGTTGGCCAGCAGCTTCATGCCGAGGCCGTTTCGGGTGACAGTCGGCGAGAGAGCCTTCACGCTGGTCTTCGGGTCAGCCTGTGGAAGTGCAGAGGTGAGGCCAAAGGCAAGCGGCATTGTCAGTGGCTCGAGGATGGGCATGGAGGTGCCAAAGTCATTCAGGGTGCTTTCGGTGATCTCCTTCACGTTCTCAATGTATTTCATTGAGAGAGTGGCTGTGAATAGAAAAAAGTTTTGGCATAAAACTAAGGAAAGTAGTTCCACTTACCAGGACAGTTCTGCAGTTGCGGCTTAGACTTGACTGCAGGCTTGGAGCGAGTGGCATTTTGGGCTCCAGTGAAAGTGATGATGGCCACAAAGCTGACCAACTGTGGAAGGAATCTCATGTTTGATGCCGACGATGGTGATGCTTAAACCCAAACAAATGAAACAAACTGCGGGTGGCTTTATAGCAGTGCCAGTTATCGATGCTCGACTCTAAATGGGGTGATGAACGTAACAGTCATCAAGGGTCCAGTTCAAAACTTGTGAAACTTGTGCTTGTGGTGAAACTCACTGTCAAACTGTGACTGCTCCTCAAAAAAGTAGACATAGGAGAGAAAGTGAAGGACCTAGGCAGAGGCAGCAATCTCTAGAGGCACTGCCGTTGACACTGAGCAAGCAATCAGCCAATCTGACCTGCAATGACACACATTGCACTGGACCACAGACACTTGTCTGCAGACCCGGCTCTCCGGCTCTGAGTCACCTGAGTCAATAGACCTGTCAAACCTGTCCTCTCACTCTTTCACTCGTTCTCTCTCTCACAGTCACCCGCCTTCATTAGGGCCATAGTCACGTAGGCCACGGATTAAGATAAGGTGCTGAAAAAGTGCAAGGGCTACAATGTTTTTAGAAAACCACATTTTTTAATGAACAAGAAAGTAAAAATTTGATTAAAATCAATAATATTGAAAAAAATCATTTTAGTTTTGCTTATTGTTGTAACTTTTGTAAAATTTTTTTGCAAAAAAAATCTTTGCAAAAATAAAAAGTCGAGAACGTGCACACTTGTTGCAAACGATCAAGTGCCTTATCTTCTCTGCCAATAATCCTCACGCTTATTATGCTGAGAATGCACTCGTACCCCCTACCATGCCCTGAGGTCAAACTTAGGATACTCTTATCTCTCCCCCCTCTGTACTACAGCATTTCACTCAGACCAACTCACACTCACATGGCACTCTAGGGTATTCCGTTTCCTTCAACTCTCATGCCGTTTCCATTTGCCTTCTGCAACCACTTCAAACACACACACACTGGGCAAATCACTTGAACGCTAAAGTCACTGACCACGCAACAGCAGAAATGTTCAAATTGACCATTTTTCTGGTCTTTCTGGTCCTAGCCGGCATTTATGCGCTAGAGAGTACCAATGACACCATTGAGGATAACGAAATTCGCTCCGTCAAGCTCCCGCCGATATTTCAATTACCAGTGTACCGGAAAATTCTCGCTCGCCGAAACATTGTACCTGAAATTCGTGAAAAAGACGCTCAAACTGACAAACTAGTGCCCAAGTCAATCCTCGATCCATTTTCCAGCTCACCCTCAGGCACAACCTTTGATCCTAGCAAAGTTCAACTTAACAGTGGTCTTGCCAATATTACCAATGCCCTCATCAAACCGTGGATGCACTTTAATAATCGCATCTCTAAAACAGCTTCCACTTTACCGGAGCTCTTTGCCGCCAAAGGCGCTTGTAAGTAGTGCAAAAATATTTTTGATGAGCACCCAACTAAATGCATAATTTTTTCTTTCCAGTGATCGGAACTGCCCTTGCCACACCGATTCGCATGTACACGCACTTTATCAACCAGTTGGCCCGATCCATCAATCCGCAGATTGTGCCTGCGACTCGACAAACTTCTCTCTTTGATTTGCCCATCGATCCTCGAGTGTCGCACGTTGACCCAGACCACAGTGCAGTGCTGTTTGCTATTCGAAACAATGCCGAGCTCATTGGAAAGCAAATGGCTCAAATGGGACATGAGATTAAGAGGACTGGAAAAAACATTTCTAGTGTTGGCATCAATCTGCTTGAATTTAGCAAAAAGGCAACTGAAACTTTGTCCAAAGCTCCTTCTCGCCTTCTACCAGCTCCCGAGGAAACAGTTCCAATTGGCTTCAAGCCATCAGTGAATGAGCTTTTAAAGTTGAACAGTTCAGTGCCAGTTGTTTCTTCTGAAACTGCCACTTTGATCCCTGAAACGTTTGAAATATCATCAGCGGCACATGAACTCGTTTCTCTGAACAAATCAGAAAATCTTCAACCTATTGCTGAGGTTATCACTAAAGTTCCGTTTTCTCTGCCTCCAACATCTTCTGATCTTAAAATCGTAGAAACTGTTTCGCCTGCTCTTCAGCCAGTAGTCGTTTCTGAAGTGTTACCAGTTACTCCAGTTTTGAATATCGTCAATGAAGAGGTATCCTCGCAAGAGATCATCACTGAGCCATCAGTCCCCGCTGCTGCCGCTGCCGTTGTTGTTACCACCATGGAAATGCTCGCTCCAGTGTCATCGAGCTCTCCAGTTTCAGTTGAGACTCTGAATGCAACTTCTGTACTGCTGAGCAATATGACTGCACTTAACATTTCAAATGCTCCGGCAACCGCCGAAACTATTCTCACTGAAGTGACACAGGCCGAAGCAACTGAATCATCTTTGTTTTCAGAAATGAAAACACTCGGCTCTAACTTTATGAAAGCTGAACTGCAGAGTGTAGCTGAACCAGATACTGCTGCTGCTGCTTCAACCGATGCACAAAATGATAAAGTCAGCTTGGTGGATACTTTAGTGCCAGCAGTGAATTTGCAACTGAAGTTCTAACTGTTTTATTTACAGACATCTCCTTTCTGTTTTCTCATCAAACTAAAATAAAATAAAAGGTTTTCTAACAACTCGAGCTAGTTTTTGTTTATATTTAATTAAACTGATAGGAACTTTAACAATTAGCACGTAGTAATCTGCTAACGTGGAGGAAGATCAATGGAGATAAGAGTGCACCGGTAGCTGGTAATTGTCCGGGAAACAAAACAGGTTTACAGAAGATTTGAGTGTAATTTGAAGAGAGAAAAGAATGAAAGCTAACAATTAATTTAAATAATTGTGGTCAATGACTGAGGCTGCTTACCTCTTGCATCAAAGAAGTCTAAATAAAGACGCCTACAATTACAGAGAAAGTGCTTTGAGGGGAGATTGCGGAACTGAGAAAAAGGAGAAACAAAAAAATTACTTTGTTACAGTAAAGAAAAGTCGGCTCTACACCTCTCTTTAGGTGCAAGTGCTAAAAGTGAGAGTCAACAGTTTATATAAAGCTGAAGTGAAGGCAGTCGTTTTCGGTTTGACCAAAAACGCATCAGCACCTGCTATGAGACAACAATGAAGAAAAGTATTTTCCTAGCGCTTATTTACGGTAAGTTGGCGGAATAGTTTGCAGGAGTTTATCCTCTTTCAATCCCATACTTATTGCTTTTGATTACAGCCATTTGCAGCGTTCCACGGTGCAGTACTTCCAATCAGTACGCCTTCAAGCTGCTGAAAAGCTTCCTCGATACGGCTCACACCAACCAGCTAATCTCTCCGCTGGCACTCAAAATGGCAGTACTTTCGCTGACGCCCTCGGAGAACAGCACCGCCAAGACAACGGCCACCTCCTTTCTCTATTCCCCCGACGAGCTGAGCTCGAGGAAGCAGCTGCTGCTCTCTCAGTACAACTTCCTCATCGACTCACTGTCCCACATGTGCAATGAGTCAAAGGGCAAATCCAAGTACGACTGTCGGAAGTACCTCAGTCGAATGCGGCTGCCGGAGAAGAATCTCACTCGACTGAACAGCGTTCAGAAGGTGGAGCGACTGTTTGAGCACTTTGAGGCGTACACCGGAGGTGGCGAGGAGATGAACCGACTTGATGGGCTGATCTTTCTTAACAAGAGCAAGTTTGGAGATGTCAAGGAGAAGGGCAAGTTAAAAGGGCGGCTGGAGCCTTTTTGGATTGACAGCAAATCAGAAGAGAAGAGGTTGGCGTACTTTTGGAGGTAAGATAAGCGTACTTTAGTGCACATTGTTTTTTGATTTTCTAACTTGTACTTCTTTTTATTTCAGATCAAACTTTTCCATACTTTCTGCTCAGTCGTTGCCAAAAACACATCAACTTCTTTCTATCCTCCAATTCCGACAGACTTTCGCACCTGTTTTTCAATCTACTGATAGGGCACTCAACTTTACCTCCTCTTCAAATGAAACAGTCGCCGTTGAAGCCTTGACTTCTCGCAACAACTTTCCCTGCTACTACTCAGAGAAACTTCAGTCAACATTTGTGCAAATACCCTACTTGAATCCCAAATACAATTTGGTCATTATTAAACCTGATTCAGGTCAGTTGGCTTCAGTCATGAAGTACCTGACCACTGGAAGCAAACTGCCTAGCTACCTTGAAATGCTCAATGAAAATGTTCGCCCTCTGACTCTGACAGTGCCCAAGTTCTTTGGCGAAAACGCCGTCAACTTGACGCAGATTCTTACCAAAAATAATTTGACAAACTTTACCGTTGATTCCGGATCTGGTTCTGATAAAAACCAAACCGTTTCTATAAATCAACTCAAGCAATTGATATACTATGAAAATTTAGTTCGTTTAGAGCCCGAAAGTGGCACAACGATGAAGTACGGCAGTCGCTACTCACAATTGGACATTGATCGACCGTTTATTTATTTTGTCACAAGTACCATAAATGAAATGACAGAGAATGTTGAAATAATTTTGGCTGGGTACTTTGTCAACATTCTTAATAATTAAAATCAGTTTCATTTATTTCACGAGTGCTAACTTTACTTTACACTTTAATGCAAAAAATGTGCAGTAAATTGAACTGTAACATTCATCCTTTAATTTGCAATAATCTTGACTCGGTTAAATCAACGGTAAAAGTATTTAATATAAATAATGTAAGTAAATTAAAAATGGTGATTCTTGATTAGTTAAAATCAGCTTGTCAAACATTTTTTAGAGCTCATCAATGATAACTCTAAATGAAAATGGCATAAAAACGATGCCAGCGCCTGAGTAAAATTTTGACATGAATTCAACCCTGAAAATAGTAAGCGTCTCAAAATTATAAAGCCCAATTACATTACAGTCATTTTAACAATTACCAATGCAATCGCAACGCATGTAAAAATGCAGAAAGTCCCTCCATGACAATGAGAATTGCAACTGTGAGTACAGCCCAAATTGAGAAAACGACAAACATCACCGCACCACTAACAATGTTCAAGTAGTTTGGAGGACCATGGTGAAATTCTGTTGAATGAGCAAAAACGTAACACTCAGTTAATCAAATAACTTATAAGTTTTCTAATAATACCCATAAATCCATTTTTCATGACCATATTCCAGAGCACTTCGCTAAGCTGTGCGTGAGCCAAACTCAGAGCCCACAGTCGAAGGTAACTGGCAGTGTGGGAGACTGAGCCGAGACAGTACTCAATAGTGTGAATAGCCTGATTGATGAAGGCATCACCGAAGCTGCCATCGCCATCATGGCCGTCATGGCCACCACCACCACCGCCACTACTGTGAGATGTGGATGCTTTAGAGCGGTGAAGTGGGTTCGAGTCAGGGCCGTTTTCATCACTGTCCACTGACGCAATGGATTTTCTACCATTTGTGTGAATTTTCATTTCAACATCATCAGTAGGAGCGGCACTGTGAGGAAAGGATGGGGTTTTCTCTGTTAGCCACAAAAAGAAGCACAACTCAAACTCACCTCTTTTTGATGCAGTGGTTGTACACTGGCTTGACAATCAACATAATGGGAATGCAGACTACGGCCAGTATCAAGCAGACAGGCTGAATTATGCTGTACTGTCCGTCAAACATTTCTTCTTTAAGGTAAGGAGGATCATTATCTAAGGGCATGCGGAACATAAACATGTTGATCAACGTAATCAACACTGATGGAGCTTTAGCAGAGTCTGAACTGCTGTAGTTGAACCATTTCCAGATAATCATAAAGTCCATGTAGCCAAAGATTCCGATCAGAAAGATCAACTGAGGAATGAACTCAAACATAATGCTGACTGGCTTGCGAAAATGGCTGAAAAAAGCAAATTAATAATGTACATTGTTTGAGCAAAAAAAGCACTCACATGTGGTTGAAAAGGCTTAAAACGACACCGAAGAACATTTGCAGTACACCCAAAATAACAGAGACTTTCATTTTGTAAGTGTTCAAGTAGATGACCTTGTTCTGAGCCAATTGCCAAACCTGAAAAAAAACATATATATTGACCAAACAAGTTGTCACACTAATTGCTCCAACTTACCGGGTCAATGCCAAACCAGTAAACATAATTAGGATCCATATTTTCGTAAGGAATTAAGCCCTGTGTTATATTGTTAAATATAATTGTTCCATTTATAACGTCCGGTTCGTTTGTAGAAAATGAACTGCCAAAAAGGTTAATACTCTTGCTGAAGATGTCATTGTAGATCAGTCCAGTGTACATGCTGAACAGTCCCATCAGCAGAATAATGTACCGTCCGCCATAGAACATTGAGAAGATTTCATCCTTCACTGAGGCCAGCTGGCGCTCCTTCCAGACCATCCACAGGGCGAAGAGGGTCATGATAATGCCGTGGCCAGTGTCGCCGAACATGACGGCGAAAATGAAGGGAAAGGTGATGATGGCAAATGGGGCTGGATTCACCTCGCCGTAGTTCGACACACCGTACGCGTCGATGATCATCTGATAGCCGGCAGAGAACTTGTTGGTTACATTTAGTGTTGGCGGCGTTTCAGTGGTGGCCATCGTGCTGAGCACGCTTGGAACTGTTGAATTGGAGGTTTGCTGACCTGAAAATGCAAGGGTGGTTACACACCTGATATTATTCATCAACTTATCAAGCACCTTACCTCTGACTAGGGCGTTCTTCGCCTGATCGACTGACCGGTCGGGAATCCAGCACTCTCCAATCAAACTGTGATCGGTGATGAGAAAACAGTTAAGCACCTCGTAGGCGCCCTTCATCTTGGCCACCATCACCATCCACTGCTTCAGGTTCTTGGCCGCCGCCACCAGGATTCTAGACCGGTGATCGTCGCTCTGCTCAATGACCAACATCATGTCGTTGATCTGTCCCATCACTGCGCCGTACATTCGTCTACGGTCTTCGGCCTTCTCCGGACAAGGGTACACATTAGTGCGGAAACCGTCGAGAATCTTCAGGCACGTCTGCTGGAGCTTTTCACCCTGGAACACGAGGATGAAGAGCACTTTCTTTTGCGTTTCGCCAGTCTCCGGATCTTCGAGCTCCTCTTCAATGTCAAACTTTCGCAGAAGAATGTTACCGCGGCTGACACGCCAAAGCATGCGCTCAAATGAGTTGAAACGCGTCGTGAGAATAGTTCCCGTGAAGGTGCTGTAAAAAAAGGTAAATCAGTTCTCTCTGATGATCGTCTATGGTTTTATTTAGAGCACTTACAACATATCAACCACTGGATCAAGTGGAATGTTGACATCCTGACTGCCCTCATTGGCCACCATAATGGAGAATCGCCGCATCAAGCTGGCATCGGCCACTGACATGCGACGCATCATCTTCTTGCTCGGCTCAGTGTCCGAGGTTGCCTCAGCAAAGAACTGGTCGGCATTCTTCAGAATTGCTCGAAGTTCAGTTAGCTCGAGCAGGCGGCGTTTGAGGATGATTCGGTTGTTGTTCACGTCAATCAAGTCCTTCTCAAGCTTGTCCAGTTGGCTCTGGTGGAGCACGTTCGCAAAAAAGCGTGTTAGTAAACAAACAGAAGCACACACTGGGGTGCACATCCTACCTCAAGACGAGTTACATCGCGAATTGACGGCGCCTGCGGCTCATCTTTGCACTTCAGTATCGGTATATTGTCTCGAGTGATCTCCTTCTCAAAGACACCTAGAGAGAAGATCAGGTCAACACACATGTTTTGCTTTTCGCATCACTCACCTAGCTTTCGTTCCATCTCCACGCATCGGCGAAGCTCAATGACAAACTTTCGCTGAAAAGCATTTCGCCCCTCATTGAGGTCTCTGAACTGGCAGATGCCCAGTTCGCCCAGGTTGGCGACGATGGCGTAGGCCGCTTCCGTCTGCAGGTAAAGCTGACAGAGGCTCATCGACTCACAGCGGAACCAGTTGTACTCGGCCGGCGGACCGACGAACGGTGCCACCGGTCCGGCCGTCGGCTGCATCTCCATCGAGGCGGCACTGGCTGACTTGTCCAAGCTTGCCATACTGTCGGCAGCTTTGGCAGACATGACGAAGTTTCAGAGAGTGAGAAAGGGGTGACAGCGTCACCAGGTCTGTTCAATAGTAGTCACAGCAAGAAGAGTAGTCTGCTGGTTATGGTGGTAGTGATTTGCGGCAGAGGATGAGGCAGATGGTAAGGTGACAAACTAAGTTGTAAGAAATTAGGGGTGTTTTTGATGAGCACTGCTGATAAAAAAGAGTGGTCTAAAGTGTGAGGACACCACCACAAAACCAAAGATGAGTAGAGAGAAGAGCTGTTCTCAGTGACACTCAAACGGTGCGCTGAAGGAGGAGAAGCCTTGGCTGAAGATCAGATGACTTTCTACTTGTGGCGGCAGTGCGGCCACACTGTTTGTTGGTAGTTGGTGGCCTACTCGGCGAACTAAGGTAAGATGAGAACCGACACCAAATTGCAAACCGGTGACAGGGCGCTATTTGAGAAGGGCGACTGGCGACTACTGCTGCTGCTGCTGGAGACACTAGAGCATAGAGAGGCTTGCTGGTGCAGTAGCAACAATTACGGCCTGCCGAGGATTCCATCAAGTAATAAAAGCGCCAGCAAAAGCAAAAAGTGTAGACACTAAGTCTTTTTATGGTTCGTTTGAGGGGGAGAGAGGCAGAGAGAAAGAGAGAGAGAGACATGGAAAAATGAGATTTTGCCGTTTATTGAAATGAACTGTAGCCGGTGGCAGTGCTGGCTGCTGCCAGCAGTTACCATTCAGGTACCTGTTCAGCGCGTGTGTGTGCTAGTTTACGCAATTTATTGACACTGATTACCTAACCTTTTTGACACTGTTTTGGAACTGAAAACTGGCGCAAAAGTGGTCTGCTCTTGAGTTTGCCTAGGAGACGCGTCTACAGGAATGAGGAAATTAGAGCGGAAGCCGTACAGTGCACAGTTTGGTTTTGATCTTTCTAAACGGTGCCAGAGTCTAGGTCAGACTGCCCACCTTGAGAGGCAGTAGATTTGGGGATTTAGTGCTTGAGGAAAAAAATTGAGGTCGACGGGTTGAAGATCACCAGTTAGATTAGAGGTTGACAAGGTATGACATAATTTGGATTATACACTTGATAATGGACATAATTTTCCACTAAATGATGCGGAATTTTCACCTGTTGAAGAAATCAGATAAAAGTTCACGGGCTATTGCTGCGCTCGCAAAGAACGTTCGCAAACAAACTTCAAATTTGGCGCCCGCGAAGCTAGGGGTTTTGTCAAATCATTCTTTTTTATTTCTCACTGTGAATCATGATCACAATGAAAAATGCATTGCCTGTAGTCGATGAAATTTATAAATATAAATGACACTTCTTCATTTGTTTGTTCCGACTTTCAGTGACAACGCAAAATTAGAAATATAAAAATATAATGGTTTTTGAACTCTCGAAAGATTTACAATGAAGTTGCATCACAAATCAATAAAAAATCAATTGCTTTTATTTAAGTTAACAAGGCCATTTAGTAATAACTATTTCGCAAGAATATATACTTTTAATGGTAAATTTACCAAAAGCTAATATTATTTTTAAACTAGAAATTGAATAAAATAATAAATGTTCTCTGACAGTATCTCCATAGTAACACTCATTAGCGATCATTTGTAATCCGTTATCAGCATTTTTATCAAGTCTAATCAGTTAAATAAACAATAGCAACTGATGCCAAAAGTAGCTTATGACTTTGTGTTGCTTGAAATTGACTACATACAACGAAAACTTTTGGTCCAGATTTGAGCCGTAGTGCTAATTAGAACGGGTAAAGGCGATTGCCATTGACTACCGCCAATCAATACCTACCTAGATGTTTATAGAGAACAGACAAAATGTACTTCTCCAGTTTATTCTCTGTTTCTCAATCAAAACATTTTGTTTTTCTGTTATCTCATCACCCTCAATTGCCAGACAATACCTACGCTGCAATTGTTTTTACGTAACATACGCACACACTACACAGGAACAGAGCGTCACTTTGCTTCCTTACTGGCGAACTCTTCACTCGTCGACTTTTTATATAAAAAGAAAATGAAACCATTATTAATTTAGTGAAGAAAGACAGTGTTTGTTTGACAACAAATCAATTGATCAACGAGAAATCTCATTGCTAAACTGCTTTTCCGTTTTCATCCTTTTTACGTTTGAACAAGAATGTCCTCTGTCAAAGCTAAGCTTATCAGCACCGTATCCAGCCATAAATTTCCCACCGGCGTCGTAAATCTCCAGGATCCCTCATTGAGGACCTCGTGCGATTCCTCAGAACCAAAAAGTGACAGTCAACCCAGGCTGCCATTTTTTAACTGGTAAGGTCAACTCAGCACTGATCTCCTTCCGCTCTACCATACTGACACTTCACTTTAAAGCAGGCGATCTCGATACCGTCCCAGCACTTATCGTCTTTCCCCACTGCTCCGCTCCCTGCACGATGCTCCAGACATCACCATTGGATCGACTGACAGCTCAACAGCTCCTGATTCAGAGGTGATCCCCATCACGTCTTCCTATCTGCGTCAGTTTGTCTCTCACTGGCGCTCATACCGTTCACACTGGCTTCTCCTTCGCCCAACTCCACTGTCGTCAGACATCATTCAGGGGTTACTGGGCAATTGCTGGTTTCTCAGCGCCCTCGCTCTGGTAGCAGAAAGGCCGGAGCTACTTCGCGCCATTCTCCCAACGAGTAATGAAGAATTTGAACTGACGAAGAAGGCAACAGTGCGACTGTTCAAATTCGGAAAATGGCACTCAGTCATTGTGGATAATCAGCTGCCGGTTAACTCACACCAGCAGTTGGTCTTTTCTCAGGCAAAGCGGAAACAGCTGTTTGTTCCGCTGATTGAGAAGGCACTGGCCAAACTTTACGGCGGATATGATCACCTTCGAGGTGGCCTGACCAGTGAAGGGATGACCCTTTTGACTGGATTCCCATGTGAAATTTTGTGGTTGCCTCCAAGCAGAAGTGAGCAACAGAAACTGTCACCCACTGATGGTCATCACCTGGAGGAGTTGTGGATCAAGTTTGTCAGCTACTCATCTGCTGGCTTCCTCATGGGAGTCTCCTGCGGACGGCATCACGAAGTGGATGTGACTAAATCGGAATACAGAAAAATGGGCTTACTAAAAGAGCACGCTTATTCGGTGCTGGAAGTCATTTCCACTGAGCAACTTAGACTAGTCAAGTAAGTGGGAGAAAAGTAAAAAGAAGTGCTTTTGTGGAAGTAATTTTGTGTTTTTTGAGCAGATTACGTAATCCGTGGGGTGGCATTGTGTGGAACGGAGCATGGTCAGACCGATCTCCACTGTGGACCCCTTCTCTCCGCTCAGAGCTGGTACCTGAGGGCTCTGAAGAGGGCATCTTCTGGATCTCCTTCACCGATCTCTGTCGCTACTTCGAAATGGCCATTGTCTGCAAAATTCAACCAAACTGGTTTCAGTACGCCTACGAGGGACCCTTTACCGGGTCAAATCCAAACGGATGGACCGCTTATGAGCTGCAAATCGACAGTCAATTGATTGAAGCGGAGTGCTCTCAAGCCGAGGTGACGGCGACATTGTACCAAGAACTGAAAGGAAACAAAAAGTAAGACTATCCTGTTTTCAAAATGAAGTACTGAAACAACGCAACTTTTCCAAAACAGAACTCCAAATCAAGCCATCTTTCTGGTTCTCTTTGAGCTGCTCAACTCTCAGTCATCGCCGGTCATTGGCTCCTTCGTCTCCTCAAGCGTCTGCAACTCGCAAGGAGCAGTCACACTGGAGGCAGAGTTGAAACGACAAAAGCGGTACATGTTGGGCGTCTTTGCATTCAACGACTGGCACCAAAATGAGAGTCAGAGTTCCCAGCTTTCTCAGTACGTACTGCGAATCAACAGCTCCAAGCAGCTGCTGGTTGACTGCTGCAGTGCGAATTCAGTTCTACTTGGAGACATGGTCACTTACTACGTCAAGGCGAAGGGCAAACCGATCCACGTAAGTACCCAAAACTGAAAAGTAATTTTTTCTGTGTTTGTTATCACTGAACTGATTTGTAGAGACCGAACATAACCACCTACCAACTGAACACTGATTGGGCCGGTCTGGTGAGTGTTGTGGAGAACCGTGACCCACGACTTTGGCTTCAGGTGTCGATGCAAACTTCACTCAAACCGACAGTTGAACCCTCGAGCCAGACTACCTCTGGGTACACCTCTGCTGAGCCTCTGAACTACAGCCAGAAAGTGGCACAAAGTCTACAAATAGAAAATCACAGTGATGATCTCACGAAAAAAGCTCCCAAGCAAAAGCTTGGTGACGAAGATTCAGACCGAAAGTATCTGGCGTCATCGAGAAACGCCCTTCACACAAGGGATCTCATTCCACCACTGCACTGGTAGGTCAATAAGTTTAGAGAATTGGACCACCGAACTAACAACAACTTTTTCTCCCCCTCAGTCAACTAATAAACATCATCACCAATCAACTTCCCATCACCGGCGCGCACATCTCAATAAAACTCAACTTTCGCTTTCTTACCTTTGAAGAGTGGTTTCAGCGGAAGCTCCACAAAGGCTCCAAAACGTGGGACACTAGTCCGGTGACTGAGCTCTTTCACAAGCCGAGCATCCACGACCAGGCAGGCTTCACCTACGGATTCCACTGTCCGAGGGCGGTCAACTAGCAGTCAAATCAGTAATCCTAACTAGTCAACTTTGTTCCAATTTTGTTTAGTGTTTGTTTTCGAACACTGTTTGCCTCAGTAAATAAAACAAAGACAAAAATAGAATGTTTGTCTGCTGTATACCGTTTTCATGTCTTGCAGACATTTGTTTATACTTCCACCTTTTTTTCTTCTCCTGCCCCTCACTTCAGCTTGGAACAACATGACCTCTTCTGACATAATGAAGAAGATGACGCCAGATGTAGTCATCATTCTCGTCATTCTCCACATAGATCTGTCCATTCTGTGCCTCGTAGTCTGGTCAACGCTTCGAGATCGAGTCCAAGATGATGCAGGTAGACGGCAACTGACAATGGAAAGACAAACTGAAAACGATTCCGCCTGCACCACAATTGAAGAAAGTGTTTCGCATCAAGGATGACACAGTGATAGTTTTTAATAAAAAATATTTTTCAACTGTAAATTGTTAACTTTCATCACTTTTTTCCAATACTCGATATCTTGTTTTCCTTTTTAAGAAAAGTACACTAAATCCTTTTTCCACAGGTCAACTAGCATCGTTTCGATGCCAGTCTCATCAGAAAAGTGCTCCTGGAAGGACTGAATCAGCCCTTCGTGTGTGTTCGGAAAGGTCTTCAGCTGCACAGTGCTGTCTGTCATTGCTGTGGCAGACTCGACAAACAGGCGACGTGGCTTCTTTCGAGCCTGAGCAATATCGCGGAACTTCAAGTATGGATACTCCAAGTTATCGTCAACGGTTGAATAGTGGTCAAACATCTTGATAGCAGCCTCGGAATCACCGGTCGACTTGTACGTCTGAAGCTTCAGCAAGAAGTCTCCAATCGCCTTCTTGCCCTTTGTCTGGATTAGTTCGTGGTCACGGGCAAAGCTAATCAGCAGATCGGGTTTACCTAGTAGAAGAGTAAACAAATATAAAGTGAGTAAAACGCTCAATCAAATCATATCAACACAATCAAAATGTACCATCGTCTTTGTTCTTTTCAATCTGCTCAATCTTCACCAGCTCCTTGGCGCTCTCCAGCAGTACTCGCGTGATAACATAGCGCGCTTGCGAGTGAGCCTGCAGCCATTTCTTCACCGAGGGGTTGTACATCTTCAAGCTCTCAATGCCCTTGTGTACCATGGACAGCCAGTTAACGTAGACCACATTTCGCTGTTCTGTCAGGTCTGTGAACCCAAAAATCTTGATGACTTCGCTGTCCAAACTCAGATACAGGCCAACACATTCGGCTCGGCACTCCTCGTAGGCAGAGCTCAGTGGACCAAACTTGCTGTCGTACGATTCGTTAGCAGCGTACCTAAAAATAAAATAACCATTAGCAACAATTACAAAAGTAGCAAACCACATTACTCACCATTTCGTCACCGGCTTTCCAGTCAGTGGATCAATGGTCTTGGCTTGATCAAAGTTCAACTTGCCATCGGTTCCTGCCTTCAACAGCTTGCCGCTTCCATGGCCAAGCAGCTCATGCAGACCAACTTGCACTTCAAAGCTTGCCACAGAGTACTTCTCCATATATTTTGCATCTTCAGAGCTCAAAAAGTTTGGCTTTGATTCCTTCAAACTGGCGGTGATCACATTGCCCAGGGACACGTTCTTGAAGCCTTCATTCTGGCGAATCTCATCGTAGTTGGGAATGTTGATACCAGCAGGAATTCCCGACCCGGTGAATGTCAGCACGTCCAGCGACGTAAAGTCAGGCTGAAGAAAGCGGTCCTTTTCAAATTCTTTCGACCAAGGCAGTTTAGGCAGCAACAAGGAAGCACCATTCACAAGTGTTTCAAACTTTTTGCTCATTTCCTAAAATGTGACAAAAGTTAATCTTCAAGAGCACAATTTTATGTTCTAGCAGCTTACCTTGTTCACCACAGCAACAAATCCTTCAAACTCGGCACGCTGTCCGGCTGGATCGCGGTAGTTCTCGATGAAGCCAATGTACGTCTCAACAATTGGTCCCTTGTCCTTAATCCAGAATCGCGATCCCTCTTTGTGCTCGCTCAAATCACCGGAATTAAAGTGCTTCAAGTACTCGGCAATCATCTTTGATTCGGTCTCATTTCGAGCAGACTTTTTGGCCAACTCGAGGTGCTTGTTGAGCAGTTTCATAATGGGCGAGTAATCGCCTCGTTCAAGGCGAAACTTGTGCTGGCCCTCAGTTAGGTGCATGATCTTGCCCAAGTAAGCACGCTCCTCCATGTCATTGTTGCCCAGGGACGATGCAAAACGAATGACGTACTCCCCAGTGTTGGCGTCTTTGAATGCGCGCGTGTTGTAGGCGTCGAGATGCTGAAAACAAACAGTTGACACTATAAAAGATGGCACAAAAACTTTAGTAGTTCAAAACATACATTCGCTTCAAAAAACTTCTTTACAATTTCCGAGTCTTGTTTGGTCATATTCTTTGACCAGTACGTGGTGGTTCCATCAGGAGCGAAGCCCAGCGACAGCTGGCTCGACTCCAGCGAAAATAGCCGACTTTTCACGTTGCTCCAGACGTTTTCAATGAAAGCCGTATCCGCCTTGAAAGCAGTGGAAGCTTTAACGAGAGCTTCTAGTTTTGCTTCCGGCAAATTAGGCACAAACTTTGAGTCACCAAAGCCACGGTAGTTACCTATTTTATACAGTTAGCGATTGTTTCAGAATGTTAAAGAGCATTAGTTTACCCATGTTTGAGTAGAAGGCGGCAACATAGGTAAGGAGTGCGCGCCATTCCTCTTCCGTCATTTTAGCATCCTTCAGTGCCACCTGTTTCAGCTCATCAACCGACTGGTGAGTGAACAGGCTACGAAATAGAACAAAGATGAGCGGGCTTTCCGGTGAAGTTTGGAACAGGACGGCCAGCGAACCAAACCAACTGGCCTTTGAAAGATGGTGCGCATAGGTTTTTTCCTCATGAGTGAGGTTTTTGAACGCGGTGCTAGCATCAAGCTGGACAACTGAAAAAGAATTGACAATTTATGAAACGGAAATAAGAACACCTTCAATGAGCGCTAGTTTACCCGGCGTGTCATTGGTATAGATGTACTCGGAATTGTTCATCTTGGCGGTTGGTTGTTTGTTAGAATTGACTTTGGAAGTCGTTGACAAGGATGACAGTGTTTGCGTGGATAAGTTGAGACGTTGAGGCTGCCTCTGATAACGGCTTACTGAAGATAATTGCTGTGGCTTTATAGAGAGATAGAGCAGGCGTCGACTAAAGCTACCCAAATTATTGTTGAGAAGTAGGTGGGTCTGGGAAAAAAGAATGGCAAACAGTTGTAAAGTTATTTCAGGTAAAGAGAGAGAAAATGAGATAAGCAAAACAAGTGAAATCTACAGCCCAGGATACCTGGAAGCCGGCGATCTCTGTTAAGTGTGATTGGCGTGTCACACTACCACCGCCGCTGCAACAGTATGATGTAACGGCGCTGACAGCTGTCGTCCTTCGACAGTGGTGGCAGTAAAGCAATTTAACAGGGTGTTGGCGACTTCCGGTGGACTTTCAGAAAGAAGAGCGAGCGCATTTATCATACCATGGAAGACAAATCCAATCGATCCAGAGAGCTGATCAATCTGTTTTGGTTGTCAGTGTACTTGCACTGCTGCAAAGTGCTGACAAATGCTGCCCCGGTCTGTTGTCAGCTCACGTTTCGGCGCTGCATAACGCAGTAGATGAGTGTGCTCTTTGTGGTTAACAGACAGTTTGCCCGTGACTGGGGGACATCAGTTTCACCTTTCGCCACGGTAAAACGTTTGTTGTGAACTGGGCAGCACCGAACATCGGAATACCCAAAGAAAACAGTGCACGTTTTTGGCAGCATTTGCATTGCGGAAACTGGGATCTTTCTTAGCGCTGCCTGCGCAAAAACAACCCAAAAGCTGACTGATTGTAGCTTCCTTATCATAATCCCCCAAGTCACTGGCAAAAAAGCAGTTTACAGTAGTGGGCGCCACTGCACAACCCCACAGCGTGGCTTTTCTATTTACGTTTGCTGAAGCCGCCGCCGGTGCCAGATACTCGCACCTTTTTGAGATATTTGCTGTGCGACAATCCAAACCTTCCTTACCTCTCCCACCTCTGGTCAATCGCTGGCCATCATGGCGAATGAGACTCCGGTGTCGCTGCTCAACCAGATTTGCAGCCAGAATGACATCTCCCCCGCTTACAACCTGATTGCCCGTGAGGGCCGCGTCCATGCGCCCGTCTTTACCTACAATGTTGAGCTGGCGGGCATGAACGTTGAAGGCTCCGGGCAGAGCAAGAAAAAGGCAAAACATGTCGCTGCAAAGATGATGCTGAAGGCAATCTTAAATGGCGATGCTGTGCTGCTCGAAGAACGAGAAAAGGAGGCGATTCAGAGATGCCTTAAACAGTGTGATGAAGAGGACATTGCTGAAGCCAATAAGTTGATCAAGGCATACTCATCAGCCAATGCCATCAAAGGACAGACTTACGAAGCTATTTCCGGCCCGGGTGGCGAGAACCGAGTGAAGAGTGATGATCGACAGAACGAGCTGGCGCAAAGTGACCCCACTGATGACATGAACCCCATCGGCAAGCTGCAGGAGATTTGCATGAAAAAGTTTTGGCATCCGCCGGTGTACGAAGACAAGAGCGTAAAGGGAGAACCGCATGAACGAATGTTTTACGTAAGGGCTTTTATTTGCTTCTGCAAACTATTGCACTAATTTACTTTTACCATTGTAGGTGGAATGCATAATTGAAAATATGAATCTCAGAGAACTGGGCGGTGGCAAGTCGAAGAAACTCGCCAAGCGACAAGCCGCCCAAGAGATGATAAGCAAACTGCGTCGTGAAAATCTTGACAGAGTCGACGAGCTTCTTGATCGTCTGCCGAAGTCAAACTCCCGATCTCATTCATTTGACATCATCAGCCAGCTGGTCAATCACCGAAAGAAGCGCGGCTGTGCTGGTGCGCAGCACGTCGAACAGCTGAACATTGCCTTCTTTGAGGACACCAAAAAGGACCAAGTGAAGATGAAGCAGCTCAATGACATGTTCGGCAGTAACTTCCTTAAGTACGTGTGCGAGTACATCAACGAGGCGACAATCATGCCAAACGTTGAGCTGCTGGTCAGCCGAATTGAGGAGCTACTAGGCGTCCGTCTGGACATGTCAACGTTTGCTGAGAAGCGCTACGATGAGAGCTTTCAGTGCATCGGCGAGTTTATCGCCACCGAACCCAAGTATGAAAACACCATTGTAGTCAGCTCTTTTGGAAGTGACGTTGACCTTGAGCAGACAAAGCAGAAGACAATGACGCGCTGCATAGTTGTTCTGTTGATGTTTTTCATCGACTGAAAAAGACTCAGCTTTGCCGGACTATCACTGCAATTTCTAGCCACCTTTTCCAATTCTGTCTTTCACACCATTCCTGTTAAACCTACTGTTTTTCATTTTTTCATTGTATTCTACTCTTTATGTGCATTTTGTTTACCAGCATGCTGAAACAATCGCTAACTGTATAAACTGTACAACTATAAAATAGGTAATTTATATTTTGAATCCTTTTTGTTGTTTATATTTAACTGCTTACCAATCACTAGTACCACACAATGATCCTTGACAAATGTAATTTCCCGCTGTGGTAGGAAGCTACAAAAGATTTGTAGTCTTCATTACTGTCAAAGACTAATACGTTTTACGTAAAGCAATCTATTCCTAGTATACTCTTTGTCAAAAGATAGACATTGAAAGCAATCACTGCCAGTGGCGATCTCAGAGCTACAAACTAATTAGAATTCAGTGGCAACAGGTGGAAAAGAAGGCGATCACTTTACCTTTCAGCAGACCGGTTATGACATCTTCATACCCCTTTGCACTTGGAAAAGCGATAAACCAAAGGTTATGACCTGCGGTAAAGTTGGTGCAATTGGTGGTTTTTCCACTTTTGGCTAATTTTACATCTGAAGGCGAGTAGAAAGCCAATTTGTATTTAAATAAATTACTTTTATTTATCAAAATTGAGTATTTTGCTTTGTAATGTACAGAAAATTTCATAACAAAAGGAAAGAGTAGCACAAGCGAGTGTACTAAAGCGGTAAGAAATCAAAAGCGAACAAAAGATGAAAGCTATGACTTGAGATCGAGTCTTGCAAAAAAAGTTGAGAGACCCGAGAGTAAAAAGTTAATTAAATTAAAAGTCTCTGGACGGAATGATGCCATAACCAACTCCGGGACACAAGTAGGAAAAGTAATGACTGATCAGACTTTTTGACTGGAACCCCTGGGGCACTCTCTCCTTCGGAGCTTGGAACTGCTCGGGAGGACACTTCTGCGGGTCAGTCGGATCAAAAGTGCCCATGTGGCAGGCACTTTGTAGCAGGTACATCGTGGTGTGGTTGATCAGGTAGGGAATTGACTTGGTCGCCTCCTCACCGCATCGGTCCCTCAGAAAGCCGACAATGCAGTTTTCCCAGTCGTTGTACGAGCAACAGAAGCCCCGAACGAAATTAGTCATGTTCGGTGACTTCACCATTAGCTCGTGGACGTACTCGCTGTTGGCTTGCATTGTCCGAACGCACTTTGCTCGGTATTCAGGCAGTAGTTTAACCTTGGCTATCAGACAGGGAGAATGTGCGAGGAATTCTGTAAGGAAGTAAAATGATTAATTTTGTTCAGAAAACTTTTTTTTGCTAAATGAAAAACATACTTGGCCTAATCGTGCCTTTTGAGTCGCAGAACTCTCTAATGCTTTGCTGCCAAGGTTCAAGGAAGACTCTCTTCGCAATCTCTACGTGCATCTCAGCCCCACAACGACGCATCCAGGATTTCACACAGTAAGGAAGGTAGTCGTGGTTGTTGCTAACGGAACAAAATTGCAATAAAAAAATTAGTTTTTCAAAACTGTAATGCAATATCTGGGATTTTTTTCCAAGCTAAGAACCACACTCACAAGCAGTACTGTTCAAATTCTTCATCGTTGGCGGCAATACCGGTGCCGTTTGCCTGGCTGGTAAAGTAGGCGATTGGCTCATTGAAACATTCGAGGAGGTTGTCGAGCTTGCAAAACTTGTACTTCCGTTTCCGAGCATTTACTGTAGAAGGACTGAGTAGGCATATCACTAGGCAGGTTGCCAACACAAGGCGAAACATCATTTTTAAAGTGTTTGTATTGTTCTTAAACAAACAATATGCTTGATCAAGGAATCACAGACATTAATACCAAACACACTGAATGCAAAGTCAAACGAACCGACACTGCTAAAAGAACTTTAACTCACTCCAGGCAGCAAATGAGCAACTTTATACTGATGAAAGTTCGTTTGTTTTTATAAGTGATCAAGATCTGTTCTTTGATCCAAGCACCACTACCACCACCATCACCACCACCACAAAATTAACTTCTTTTGCTCCTTTCTCCAGGAGAAGAGGCAAATGAGCAGGCAAGAGTGAAATTCATCTCATCCCTCCTCCTCTTCTTCTTTCTTCTTTTTCCTCTCCCCCATTCAATTCCTCCTGCATCAGTGGAAAGTGCTTCCAGTGTAAGTTCTCTCTCTCTCTCTCTCTCTCTCTCTCTCTCTCTCTCTCTCTCTCTCTC
>JAALOO010000070.1_pt1 | contig 82317 bp, 72 predicted proteins | sample 7257641 | NCBI WGS metagenome assembly JAALOO01 (sample SAMN14085613, study PRJNA598686) | mite metagenome | biome: ENVO:01001000; feature: ENVO:01001002; material: ENVO:01001226; isolation source: single female mite from University of Michigan culture on fish food culture... ...
GTCAGTACTTGGGAGGGTGACCACCTGGGAACACTCGGTGCCGTAAGCTTTTTGTCTTTTTTTGTCTGCATAGACCAATTTCATATCATCCTTAGCAGTTTTTTTTGAAAACAATGGGATAACTTTAGAAATGTTAAAGTAGTAAAAATGATTCACAATAACAATAATAGTTCGAGGACTGCTCTGCAGCATCAGCAGTGTCCTGTATGAGTGAATAGTAATAATAACAAAATTAAAATTAATAATGATGACCGCCTACTGAGGACTTCCCGAGGTCGTTTACTTCTTCGCCTGCTTTCGCACCCCAGCATTGCCCTTGCCCACCGGCGTGGACTCTGTCCCCTTGCTAGTGCGTCCCTGCTGTTTGCCCGCTTTCCCAGTCAGACGGGGATTGGTCTTCGGGAGGTGATGCTTCAGTCGACCTCGGGAGTTCGGTCGAGAGGTGGAACTGGCACGATTTCCATGACCGCCGGCGCCGCCTCCCTTGCCGACCGCCTCAGCAGAGCGTCCTCGACGGTGGAAGAGCGTCGATGAGCTGAACTTCTCCACCAGTTTCTGGGCGGAGAGGCGGTTCTCTAGGGCGACGAAGACGCCCTTGCTAAGGATCTCCGTCACCTGGGCGATGGTGCTCGTCTGGAAGACGTAGTTATGGCGGCCACCCTTGAAGGCATTCCACACCTCGACGGCCTGTTCAATGGTAGTGCAGGCGGTGTTGCTCGCCCCGAAGGGAATCACTCCGCACAGGCAAAAGGCGAGCAGTGTGCCGATGCTCCACACGTCCACCAGACGAGTGTCGTAGATGGCCTCGTAGCACTCCGGCGGCAGGTGACTCCACAGGTGCTCCTGACGGTCCTGAATGCCGCGGGAGCGCTTGATCAGAATGGACGCCTGCGGGTTCCAGACGAAGCAGGCCAGGTCAAAGTGGGTCAATTTGCTCTGGTGGGTAAATGAGGTCACTTGATGTCAGTCTACCTTTTTCCCTACTTACCACAGAATAGTCCGCCTCGTTGACAAAGACGTACTCTGGGCGAATGTACCGGTGTGAGAGTCCGTGCTGTGCCAGGTAGGCGGCCGTCTGTGCCAGATCTCGAATCACCGTCTGCAGCTTGGGCAGCGTCAGGAGGTTGCTGTTGACCGCCGAGTTGGCCGCACCTGCTGAACTGCCGCCGCCCTCCTGAGCGGGCGGCAGACGCAGCGGCGGCGGAAATCGCCCGCCCTCCTCCTGCAGACGGCCGACGATGACCGCCAGAGAGCGCATTCCCTCGAGTGGTTCGTAGAAGATGTAAATGTAGGTGTCGGAGAGGAGGAAGATGTCCAGGGTGCGGTGCACGCGAGCGTTCATCGGCTCGGTGCTGCTGAAGAAGCGCATTATTTTGGAGCTCTCATTGAGCAGCATGTTGCGGTGCGCCACCGGAATGTGCCGGTAGGAGACAATCTTCACTAGAGCGCTCTCGGTGACCGTGGTCGTGCCAGCTGCTCCAGGAGTGTCACTCATCGAGATGACGCTGTTCTCTGAGGACGATGATGGCGGCGGCTGTCCCTGCTGATTTGGTTGCGGCGACGGCTGCTGCTGCTGCTGCACCACTCTCACTGCCTTCAGGTAGTAATCGTTGATTATCACCTCCGGCGACAGGTCACCCTCGAAGGACTGGTCACGGAGGACGCGATAGCCGGGTAGGGCCGATTCATTGCCTTCTCGCAAGTTGATGACGCCCTTTGAGACGAAGATGCTTGCCGACTGCTCACTGAAGGTCGACGGCAAGATGGAGCTCACTTGGGCGTCAGACGGCGGACGATTGGTTTTCTCCGGCGGCCCGTCGACGTTTATGTTCTGTTGGTGAAAAGGGTCAGAAGAGATAACACTGAAATGGAGTAAAAGAATCATTTGTTACCTTCTGCAGGTCGATGCGATAGTATGGAGGTATGTTCTTCTTCCTCACAAACTCGCTAGGGTCTTTGCAGGTGAGGCGAAAGTCCTTTGCGATTTCCCAGAGCGTGATGCGAGCGTCTGCCTCTTTGAAAACGTCATCAAGCAGCGAGCGAAGCTCTTCCGTGATCCACAGTCGCTCTTTGCAACGCTTCCAGGCCTCAATAAACTGAACGTTGAGCTCAGCGGAGGTAGCCGGTGTGGCCGCTTCAGAGGTGATTTCGGCGACCACGGCCGAAAATGGAGTACTGCCAGTGGCCAGTTGAAGGATGAGCACACCCAGGCTCCAGGCGTCCACTTGCGAGCCATTGTAACCGTCGGTGAAGCATTCCGGCGGCAGGTGGTCCAGGAGGTAGCTTTTCAAACCGGGTAGTGGCAGTCCTCGAGCCAGTGGAATGCTGTCCTTTGTCTCCGCGTCCCAGTAGAGGACGGCGCAGTCAAAGGCGGCCACCTTGGGCAGCTGGTGCGAAATGTCACGACTCACTGACATGACCACGTTTTCAGGACGGAGAAAGCGGTGGGCCACGCCTGAGACGTTGAGCACCTCCATCGCCTCGGCCAGCTTGATCGCCCAGCGCTTCACATCGCGCGCCTTCAGCCCCGGGCCGTGGTAGGCGCCGTTGAGCAGGTAGTACTGCAGACAGTTCTCCAGCGGAAACTTCTCCTCTACCACTAGCACCTCCTGCTGTTGTGGGTCGGACGCCTCCATCAGGTAGATCTCGATCAGACGGAGAAAGTAGCTACTCGGTGAAGAGGAGGAGGAGGCGCTGGAGCCAGTTGTGGAGCTGTGGCTGCCAGTCTGACTACCGTGCCCGATGTCAGTGTGCGAGGAGCCGGCGCCGCAGAAGTACTTGAGAATCTTGAGGCTCTCCGCGAGCAGCTGTGCCTTGTACGGCTCAGAGGCGGCGGCCAACTTGATGACGTGCACGTACACGGAACGTCGTGGCGCGGCGATTCGGCCTCGCTTCAGCAGACTGAAACCGGGCAGATTGCTCTGCGTCACATTGTTGAAATCCTCATTGTCCTGCAGGGAAAGGCCGTGCGTTCTGGCCAGCTCCTGAGTGCCGCCGGTCACTGTCAACAGACCGCCCGTGGCTGAAGCGGCGATGTACGCCGAGAGAGAGACCGTCTGAGCGTCAAAGGCTACGGTGCGCCGTCGAACGTCCTCAACGCGGCTACTGTGAGATGAGATGACTCCGCCGCCGCCACTTCCGCCACCGCCACCGCCACTACCGCTATTTCCATCAGTGGAACTGCTGGGTGGCCCATTTCGAGAGGTGCTTCGAGTGGAGTTTGTTTCAGAGTGCAGTGAACCGATGGCAGACTTGCGAGAAGGCATCCTACTGCTGAAGAAGACTGCTGAAGAATGAGAGTGGAAAATAAGATGTGGCCGCTGAAAAAATGAATTTTAGAGATGAAATAAAACAGATTGAGAACAATCGCCAGTTAAAACCACGACAACAAATTTAGTGTGATTCAGCAAAGAGAATTCGATTTTAGAGTGAGTTTTGCATAACTCGATATAGAGAGCCAAAATATAGTTTGTTTTTTAAATTGTTGAATTGTTTACGTAACCTTAGTTTTATTAAAATTGTGACGTATTGAAACTTACACTTTTGGTTCTTTTTGATAAATCTAAGCTATAATCACTTTTGCCGCTAGTGCAAACTTAGAACACATCTGCTTTTCCCCATATGAGACTTTTCTAGCATGTTCAAAACCTATTTATTTTATTAATGTTAGTCAGTACAGGAAACTAGTATAGCAGTTTTTAGCTTTAATAACAATACAAAAATAGCTTTTAAAATACCACTAGCTTGAATGAATAAATGACAAAGCAGTAGTCTCCTAATATACCTGCTCTGAGAGTTCGAATACTCAGCTGGCCAACAATAATTGTTCGAACTCCGGAATCTTCTAGTTCAACACACCCCCCGATTCCGGATTCGGTCCGAGGAGGCGGTCCAGAGCATCAAGGTTGTTGATCACCTTTGTGAGTCCATCAGCCAGTTGGTCCTTAGAGGAAATCGGCGTGACTTTGATGAATCCTTTCTGATGGTAATCAGACACTGCTTGCAGCTTGACGTCCAGATGCTTTGCTAGTCCTGGATTCCGTTGGTTTGTAGCAATGGCTATAGCAGGCTGGTTGTCTTCAAAGATCACTGTAGGAAGAATGATCTCTACGCCCATCTCCTGCAAGAGGTGCTGCAACCACAAAGTCTCATTAGTAGCCAGAGACAATGCGATGTACTCAGCTTCCGTCGTTGATGTGCTGACGGTTTTCTGCTTTTTGCTTAGCCATCCAACGGTACTGCCTGCCAATTTGAAGACTGCGCCAGATTGCGACTTTCGATCACCAGCGGGTGCAAAGTTTGCGTCGGCATAAGTGACAATGCTGGAGTTGTCCAGTTGTCCGAGCAGCAGGGATCGATGTTTGGTGTGTCTCAGATAGTTGAGTACTTGTTTTGCCAGCTTCCAAGCTTTCTTAGACGGGCGATCTAGGTATCGCGATAGATAGCTAACAGCAGCCGATATATCAGGTCGAGTCATGGATGCGATGTAAAGAAGTCCTCCAATGATGCTTCGATAGGGGACTGACTCGTCGACTGGCTCACTGTCCAGCTCCAGTGTATCCACCACAGGAAGTTTGTTGGTAGTGTGAGCATCAACAACGTTGAAGCGCTTGGACAGCTCATCGATGTAGTTGCTTTGAGATGCAGCCAGAGCGCCAGTGCTTGTCTCTTTGAAGTCAACACCAATAAAAGTGCTGAGAGCTCCTAGGTCTTTGATGTTCAGTTCCTTCTTCAGCTCCTCTTTGATAGTGGTCAGCTCCTGTTCATCCTGGGCAGCAATCAAGCAATCGTCCACGTAGACAAGGACGTACGCCAAACCTTCATCATTGCGACGGACAAACAGACATCGGTCCGATTTTGTTGGGAAAAATCCTTGTTTCTCCAAGATGCCGTTCAGTTTCATTGACCAGCACCTGGAGGACTGCTTCAGCCCATAAATAGACTTATTCAGTTTCCACACCAGTCCAGGTGCGCAGTAGGCGGCCGGTGGGCGAAGGTAGATGTCGCCATCGATGTCACCATATAAGAAGGCGGTGGTGACGTCCATCTGACTGACCTTCATCTTCTTCATTTGACACACCGTAAGGAATGTGCGCAAAGTCGTGGCTGCTACTGTTGGAGCGTACGTCTCCCAATAGTCCACGTTGTAGCGCTGGACATAGCCCATTGCCACGAGACGGGCTTTGTGACGAACGACGGCTCCTTCAGCGTTCTTCTTCTTCTTGAAGACCCACTTAGTCGAGACGACTTTGAGGTCTCGACTGTCGGGCACCTCCTCGTAGACCTGGTTCTCGAGCATAGATCGCATCTCGTCATTGCAAGCTTCCTTCCAGTAGTGTGCTTCTGGTGAGTTGATCGCTTCTTCAAATGACTTTGGAACGTCCTCTTCAGCAGCGGCAAGAGCCGTGTCTGATGATTTGAAGCCATATCGGTCTGGCTGATGAAGATTTCCTCGGTCTCGAAGGGTTCTCTGAGGAGCTGAAGGCTCTTCCTCTTCAGCAGCGATATCATCAGTCATCACTTCGCTGTCGCTTGGCTCTTCTGATTTCGAATTTTCGCAATCCTTTTCAGTTGGAATTGGCTCATGCGCAGACGGTTCGGGAGCAGGTTCTGCGTCTGGCAGCGAGTCCTCTTCAGGTTGTTCGTTGTCCGCTCGTCCTTGATCCTCTTCACCCCCCGACGAGTGGACAAACGACAGGTTGAAAATCGAGTCCGCTTGGGGGGCGTCCTGCTGAGTTGGCGGCAAAACAGAGCACTGGCATCCTTCCTTCTTTTTACTGAACGGGAAAACTCCTTTAGCAACGACGACGTTTCGCTCGCGGGAGATGACGCCAGTACGAGGGTCCAGCAGCAGGTACGTGTCGTTGTCCAGCGAGTCATAGCCAGCAAACACGAGCTTCTCCGAAATGGGAGCAAGCTTGCTGGCCCCAGCAGCGTTCCTCTTCTCTGCCGGGATGCTCTTGTACGCCGCAGACCCAAACACGTGAATTTGACCGCCACGTTCGATGATTGTACGGGTCTGCGGGAACAAGCGTTTCACCGGTGCCTCAAACTCAATGGACGAGTGAGGAGAGAGATTGTACAGGAAGCAAGCTGATTCCACTGCCAGCGGCCAAAATCTCTCAGGCAAGCACGCTTCCAGCATCAGACAGCGCGCTTTGGTGAGAAGCGTCTGATTGAAGCGTTCTGCAGTCCCGTTTTGCTGGTGACGGTAGGGAACGGTACTCTGGTGCTGGATTCCTGAGTCTCTGAGGTAGGCATCGAAGACTCCTAGGTATTCTCGACCGTTGTCACTGCGCACCTTCTTGATCTTTGTGCTCATCTGTCGCTCCATCCTTGCTTGAAATTCCTTGAAGACGTCCAGCACTGATCCAGCTGACTTGTCTTTCAGTGGGAAGACCTCAGCGTACTTTGAGTACTCGTCGACGAAGGTGACGACATACCAAGTACCGTTGTAGCCTCGGCACTTTGACTCACAAATGTCAGTGTGAATCAACTCAAGTGGCTGGTACGAGTGGTTGTTAGTTGAACGGTACGGTAGTTGTCGCTGCTTGCCCATGATGCACGTTTCGCAGAAATTGGGACTTTCAAAGTTGAGGCTTGGGTACATCTTTTTCAATTCTTTAGTTGCCTTTTGTCCTGGATGACCCCAAGCTGAGTGGAGTTCTATTGAAGTCATCGCAGCGAATGACAAGTCATCAGGCTTGTAGACGTTGGTTCGATACAGGTCGCCTACTCGAGGAAAGATAAACTCGATGTTCGAAGTAGGGACATCAAACTGTTGACGTGTCACAGTGGCCTTCTGCTGGTCAAAAATGATGCTGAAGCCTTGGTCAGCAAGTCGACTCACAGAGATCAGTCCATTTATGAACTCTGGAGTGTAGCGGGCGTCGTCCAGTAGGAGTGTCCCACTGTCGTTCTGGATGACAGCGTCACCAATGCCCGAAACCGACGACTGCTGTCCTCCTGCCAAGGTGACCACCCCCTTTCGTGAGTGATCAATGTTGCTGAAGACATTTTTGGTTGGCAGGTGGTGGGCATTTGTTCCGGAGTCCACGCACACATTTAGCTTTGGACCAGAAAAACACGAGTAGGCGGTAGTGTCTTTATTGTCAGTAGACAAAACAGGCTTAGATTGACTACCGTCCACTAGTGGCTTAGTGCAAACACTGGAGACATGTCCAGGTTCGGAGCATCGGAAGCAGATCGGCCCTCCTGGTTTGCTCCATCGTCCGCGATTGACGGGTCGGCGCCAGTTGCCTTGGTTCACTCCACGGTTGCGAGCGAACTGCGAGATGTCGCTGGCGCTACGTCCTCTAGCGTAGAGGCGCTGGCATTCTTTCTGGAAGTGGCGGACAGCTGCTTCCTCCACACAGTTTGCGCGAATGGCCGCTTTGACCGTCTCCATGTACGGGTCATCATCATCAGAGAGTGCATCAGCAAGCATGTCGGCAAAAGTAGATGCTTCGACTTCTCCTCCAGCCGATTGCAGTCGAGCGACGGCAGTGGTGAAGGACTTGATGAACTCCTCCACGGATTTGTCGTCATAGGCTCGTAGCTTCATCTTAGCAATGTCTTTCTCCAGCATGCGTTGACGCTTCTGGGTTTTGTTGCCGTACTTCTCTTTCAAGTTGCAGTAAGCTTTGAAGGCACTTCGAGTGGTGATGACGCTTGATAGTAGCTCATCGGGAACGCTGTTGGCAATGCGATTGTAGGCTTTTTTGTTGACTTTGTCTTCAAGCGGAAGGCTTGTTTCGATTGCAGAGAGGAGGCCTTCCTTTTCGAGCTTCTCCTTCAAGTCCAGGTCCCAGAGTTCAAAAGTGTACTCAGTCAACTTGCGAATCTGAGTATTCAGCTGGGAAGCAGATCCACTGGTACTGATCATCTGATTCAGTTTATCTTTGGCCAACAAATAGATCAAGTTGAGAAGGGCCAGAATGAAGATTGCCATCAGAGCCATGATCAAAGATTGCCATCCTGGCATCCATCCACTGTCTGAGCTCAGTGGAGCTAGAGACATTTCGTGCTGATAACGTGTTAGTCAGTACAGGAAACTAGTATAGCAGTTTTTAGCTTTAATAACAATACAAAAATAGCTTTTAAAATACCACTAGCTTGAATGAATAAATGACAAAGCAGTAGTCTCCTAATATACCTGCTCTGAGAGTTCGAATACTCAGCTGGCCAACAATAATTGTTCGAACTCCGGAATCTTCTAGTTCAACAATTAAAAATCAATTTCGCTCACTATCGACTCTTGTTGCAGGCCGGGCAAATAAATGCTCTTCCACCAACCAGAGAATGCCCGCAGTCTAAAACTTGGCCAATTTTTTAAAATTAATTTGACAAACCTAATTTGGAGTGCCTATTAATAATGTCATCAGATACTCAATTGCCGGCAATAAAAATATAAACCGGCTGGTGGTCGCTGCCAGCAAGCTGGGCAGGGAATTACTCTCGCTCTCTCTTTTAATCTGATAAACTTTTCACAATTTGTCATCATTTGCGGAGGATAGTCGTTTTGCAGAGTGAACGCTGCACAAAGCGAAGCGACAAGACAGACTAGCAAAGCGAGTCGATTTAGAACGATGCTCCCTTGACTCCCGAGCGGCCCACTCTGGGCACTCGGCCACCACCACCACCACCGCCAGCAACCTAATCGATGTTTGTTTTAGTGAAATGAATCGACTTAATTGTCTGGCGAGTTCGTATGCCTCTTCCTACTTGCTTGCCCCTTTGACATCATCATCATCGCTCAGGCTGTTTCTCGCCAACTTGCCACTGACCATTGGGATGTCAAAGCAGCAGCGGCAACGACGGCAACGACAGCGGCAATATCTGCCTTCAATTAACTTGCCCTCTCTCGCCCACTCTTCTCTATATGGAAAGAGTGGGGCACAGTTCTTCCTCCACCTCTGCCTCTACTTGAACCCAGTTCTCCGGTGCGGGCATCTGTCAGAACAGTGTGGACAGTGTGTGCCCGAGCTGGTGCAGTGTGGCAGCAGCAGTATAGCCAACACAGGCACTCAAACTACCCCTCGGACTCCTTTTCCTCTTCCTCCTCCACTTTTCATCCTTTCCTTGCCCCTGCTCACTGCCGCTGAACTGCGAGTATGGCGGAATGCACACACTTGCGCCCCCTTCTTTTCAAGTAAGTCGTTCTCTCTCTCTTTCTCATCGGTCTCGGGTCTGTGCACCACTTGCCCACCACTTGCCTGGCCATTGCCGCTTGCCCTCTTCTCTCTCTTTCTCTCTTCTCTTTTCCATTTCCTTTCTTTTTCTCAGTTCATTTACCGCCGTCGCTGCCGCCGCCGTTGTCGGTTCTCCATCACCAGCACTTCCACACACACACATACACACATACCAAATGGAAGGAAAGTGAGTCATTCTGCTGCGCGCGCGGCGTCGATTCAATTCGCCGCCAAACCGCCGTGATGCATGGGATTAGTCTGCAGGGCACAATCTCTACTGGTGCATCTTTGCATATATTCAACTGAAAGGCACAGAACCACGAGTTTTGCTGGAACACGAAAAGTGGAAGAGAAGATGGAGCAGTAGAGCGAGTCTTGGCTGCTGCTTGACACTGCTCCTCTGAGCAGCACTACTACCCTTCGACTGATTTGCCGTGTGTGTGTGTTCTGTGTTTTCGTCTGTCGCAGTGCACTGCATTCTCCTGGTGGCATTCTCTTTGCCATCCGCACTTTGCCATCATCACCACTGCTCAGACGTTTCTCTCCTCATCTCTCGCTCTCTCTCTCGCTCATCCAGCATCATCTGCACGTCTAGTGAGGCCGCACAGTGCCCACTAGTACCCTGTTCTGGTCTGCCATGCAGTCTGCACCAGCATCATCATCAGCAACCGCAGTGTCGGTGGCGGCGGCGGCGAATTGCGCCGACGACCATGGCCAGGCAATGGCAATGCCAGCAAATGGCCCATTGAGGCGCCCATTCTGAAGCGAAGCGCCCAGCCAAATCAGCTTCAGCTTTAGCCTCAACAGCTTCAACAGCAGCAGCCGTCTTGCTGCCACTGCCACTGCCGCCGTCGTTGTCGTACGTAGCCCAGCTCTGCCTTAGCTGCTTAGCCGCTGTAAACTGCAAACTGCAAAATCCAAGCAGATGAAATATATCTTCAAAACGTGCTCGTGCTGCCACTGGCCACTGCAGATGCCCATGCCACTGCTCAACACACTCACACACTTGCTGTACCAGAGAGCACTTGCTAGTACTGGTGGACACTGAGATTGCCTCAGAAGCAGCAGCTGCAGCTTTGTTGAAAATTGTGCTGATATTGCGGCTCTTTTACAGACTACCACTACTGTTATCGACAGCAATTGACCAGTATGGCCCACATTGCCCAGTGAGTCCTCTTAATGATCAAAGTTCATCACTTCACTGCAACTATTTTTGCGTGTTCATTGGTGTCCACTAAGATGGCTTTGTTTTCATTTGCACCTGTTTTTATTACCTCTATCTAAGGTGCATTGACCACACAAACACTTGACTTTTTGTGCCGGCACAAACAGTGTCAAACACTTTGCATAGATGTGCTTTGATAGCGTTTTTTAGAAGTTTCCTTCTTCTTCAGCTGACAGGACAGCCGGCGCTTTACAACACAACAACGACTTCCACTGCACCAATTCTTTTTGCAACCTTTCTTCCGTTTCAATCAGTCAAGTGACCCAAACTTACGTAAGTGTCAGCTTCTTTGAATTACTATTATGCATGCAGTTAATAAAACTGAAGATCTTTTTTATTCAAACAAAAGCTTATTCATAAATTGCCCAAGCCAAAGTGCATTGACCAGAAAAATTCTGCTTTAACTGTTGAAGTCTACTGTAGCTCAAATCCGGCCGGTTGCACTAGTGTATTCAAAGCAAATTGCCTTTCAGCATTTATTGTGACAATTCATTTTTTAAAAATAACTTGGCCAATCTGTTTGCTTTATGCTTAACAAAAGATGAATGCGAAAAAGCGAGTTTTCTTTTTTTCATTCAATAGATCGGTGGATGCGCCCACCGATACTGCAACTGCCAAACACCTTCCAACAATGGCCAGCTAAATATTTCATGTGCAAATAAGCAAGTTGAAGTAGTCGTAGAAGTTTAAGGAATTTATTAAGAAATAATCTTCTTAGCGCGTCTAATTACGCTCTGCCGGCGTCAAGTAATAGGCAAGAAAAAAAGAGTGAAAACGGAAAAAAAACTGTGTGCATGCACTGAAATGGAGCGCACACAACTTTTTTTCTGCTGCTCTCAAGCACTTGCCGGCAAATGGAGATGTTCAGATTTATTCGGCTTTTTTATGAAGAGCTGGCCCCTTTACAGCTCACTTAAACTACATCTGCTGAATGCTCTGGTGCTGGTGCCCAGGCAGTGCTTTCAATGCTTCTTTTGCCCAGTGCTCACACTTCCCAGAAGTCGGTCATCCGATGGAATCTGTGACTGCCTACTTTTGTCTGTCTGTGTGAGTGTATGTGTTGGCCATCTCAGTAAGTCATGCAACCGGCATATGTGCTCCTGTTTGTGTGTTCCTGTGTGTGTTCAGTGGCCAATGTGAGCCGTCATCTTTGCGAGTCAGTTGCATCTAATTTCATCTCATATTCTCATTGCCTGTGCCCGCCATGACTGTTGTCTTCACTGCGGGCATTTGTTTGTTTGCTCCAATTAAAATGCTCACATTTGCTGGACAGTACTGCAAGATTATGGTCAGTTTCTGCGTTGTGAGAAAGTGGGCTTTTTGGCTACTTTCTGATTTGTTGTTTTTATGGCAAATACATGCACAGACTTTTTCTGGCGATCTTTGCCATTTTCTGCATTTATGCACTCTATTCCTCCCTTTTTCTATTTTCGGGCTGTCCTTTCCTCTACCACTGACTTTGTACAACCTTTTGTGTAATCCATCCTTGCTGACACAATCTGAAGTGTAATCAAATCAGAAAAGCAACATAGGTGCCTGTTTGTCTGTCTACAGGCTCTTTTTCAGGCTTTCTAGAAAAAACTAGATGCCTGCTTATCAGACCATGGAGACACACAGACAGAGAGAAAGAGAAGGTGCCTATTCTGTAATATCTTGAAACTAAAGCACAATTCAATTTACCGATGTCATTGTTGCAGTTGTTAGTGCTGGTGACGTCGTGGATGTCAAGTCTTATTGTAATCTTTGCTTTTCCACTTCCCCTAGGTGCAGAAAATGCCTTTCAGCATCAGACGACTGGCTCATCTGAATCGTAGTCAGTCGCTGCAAAGTAGAAAAGATGGCTCTAGTAAAACTCACTCCAGTGATGTGCCTGTCGCTGATGGCACAGCAGCAGCAGCAGTGAACACTACCACCAGCAGCAGTAGCAGGTCAACTGACCAACAGCAGGCACTTGCAGCCGCTTCTGCAAAATCTAGCAAATCAATGGGCAGTAAAGCGTCCAAGTCAAAGTCCTCAAAGGGAGGCCACAAGGTAGCAGGCAGTAGTGATAGTGCCGCGTCCAGTGCTGGCGCTCGTGGCGAGGTGGACCAGTTGGTGGCCATTGCTAATAACTTTAATCAGCACTACAAAGAGCAACTGGAACAGCAACGGCATGTTCAGCAACACCAGCAGCAGCAGCAACAACAACAACAGTTGCAACAGCATTCGGCGTACATAGCCTCTCACCACGGTGCCCCACAGTCCTCGCAGCACCAGCAGTACGGCGTACCGCCTAGCTTTGTCATCCGCAACCAGACGACAATCTCGGGCAGCGCCTTTCAACCGGTTCACCAGTCTGCTCAGCAATCAGGTCATCACCAGTCGGCTAAGTCCTATGAGCCTGCTGCACTGCCCAGCTCCAGATCATTCGACTCGAACGAGATCCGCCGATTCAATGCCGCCGTCGCCGCCTCTGCAGCTGCTAATCAATCAAGTAAGTTGGGTGTGCTTATGAAATATTCATCGCCGGGCGAATTGCAAGTTTTCTTTTTTTTGCCTGTTTGCCTGCCTGTCTGTTTTCCTTGCCAGCAAACTGCCTTCATGAACTGACTAAGTGAGAGAGTAGAGTGCCCACGTTGAGGAGACTAGCCGTTTCCAATAGCGGACAGTGTGCAGACTTTGCAGTGCTGCCCACATTGTCCATTCAGTGCTTTGCTTCTCTTTTCTTTGCATTTGGGATTAGACCGGCGATTAAATATATTAAATATTAAGCACTACTTTCATCGCTGAGGCACAAAGTGGCTCTGACTCTCTGGGTCTTCCTGAGAAAGAATCATAGACTATGGCATCATGGACATTGGCCTGCACACACTTGCACACACTCACACAAGCAGGCACACACATTTTCTCACTCTCTCTATCTCCGACACTAATGCAATCGCCAAAGTTACTGCTTGTCTAATGGCTCCAGCTGGAAAATAATTTCCGTCTAATTAGATTATAATCGACATTGCGTCTTGTACCATTTTACCGTACAGTGGAGGTAGGAGAAAGTTTCTCCAGAAGGCACACAAGTTCATTTGCCTGGTCAGTAAGTAGTGGCGCATTACATCATGATTGATCAGAGCAAAAGAAGCAGGCACTTTAGTGAGAAGTTTACTCAGGCAATTGACACTTTAGTCCTAGACTTTACAGCCATTGCCATGACTACCAGTCGCCTACTAAACGGAGAAATTCAGGTTATAAACTAGGGCGCAGATTGCTAATGAACAAACAAATGCACACTTGCTGTTACTGCTGCTGCATCATTAGCTGCTGCAGGTTAATTAGGTTAATTCACAGTGTGCACACTATGGAAATGCAGCTGGAGGTGAAAGTGGCATCCCTCTCTTTCACCCAAGAAACAATGGCCATCTGCGCTGCCATGCTGCTGATGAACAGTTGTTCCCGGTGCAGCTCCGCCACCGCCGGCGTTGTTCTGTGAGCATGCACAGTCAGAGCCAGTGCATCAGTTTGCCTGAAATTATGCATTCATGGTGTGTCTCGGTCGTTGTTGCTGCCGTTTCTGTGACAGAGAACATCCAGACAAAGTTGTCCCTGGCAACCAAAATTACCCATAAGCCTACTTTTTGCTTGCAATGAATTCATATTTGTGATCTGATCGTGAGTGCGTGAGTTAGAGAGCAAAACAAAAAGAGTGCACTGAACTACCTAGCCTCATACTACTGCAAAATGTAAAATGACGCAAATAGAGCATCCCTTTTCATTGATGCTGTGGAATGTCTGTTTACATGCATTGCCATCCGTTGTCAATTTACCAAATGATGGATGTGTCGTCGGGTAGAGTCTGCAAACACCAAATATTTGTCGCCAATGTGTGTGTGTGTGCGCGATTGCGCAATTTAAATTCATACGTCAGTGCAATCAATTGGCACTAATTGCAACTGACATTTGTGCGTCGACACGACCGCAGACACTGACTCACACTCATTGAAACAATGAAATTGTAAGCCTTTTTCCAAATTCCGCAGACCATTCGAGTGAACAAGTTCTCTGACTGTCCTCCACGTTCTTCCAATCCCAGTATTTAATGATGTGCACAAACGATAAGTAATTTGATCAGCAGAAAAGGAGCTTTTGAAATTGATACACTTTGCTTCACACTTTCATTAGCGCTTCCAATGCTCCAATCTCACTTGCTAATATGTGCTGCCGTTTTTTGTCGTACCAGTTCTTCCGAAAGAGTGACTTACTGGCAGAGGAATTACCACTACAAGTGGTGTGTGTGTGTGTGTGTGTGGCAGACAGGAGTAACCGATTTACTTTTCCGTACCTGACAGAAAAACACTCAGCAGCAGTGGTTCACTCGAACAGCCGACTTTGGGTGCTCTGCTCTGTCTCTCCTGAGAAGCAACCACTCGGTCGCCTAGGCAGCCTACTCATTAGTCAGCCGTCTAATTGGCTCGCATCAGTGGATGCGCCATGATGAAAGTGCCGGTGTGCCAAGCCGCATCCAGCCGACATCACTTGGCTCACTGGTTCTGCAGACAGATATTCACTGTGGAATGCTTTCTGTCTGTCTCTCTGTTGATTGCACTTGAAATGAAAAAGCCTATACGAGTTGTCGTTAATGTGCTGCTAAAGTGCTGTTGCTGCTGGGCGAGTATTTTTAACAGGGTCTTCGAAAAGTTGAGTCGATTAGTGAAGGACGACACGCAGTCAATGTGCTCTCTTTTTACTGCTTTTGAAACGCAGTCAAGAGCGCAATCGTGAATTTGTCGTTCTTTCTCTCTCTCTCTCTCTCTCTCTCTCTCTCTCTCTCTCTCTCTAAGGTAAAACGGGACAACAGTGTCAGAGATGGGTGATTGCCACCATCAGCAAAGGCAGCAGTGTCTATTAATGGTAAAGTGTCGACGTCGACGAAAAGCGGTAAAGGATGAGGCCTAAAGTGACGTTAACAGCAGCAGCAGAAGCAGTAAGATGAGCGCACTGTGCTGGAGCAACACTTCTGTCACTTTTAACAGCTCTTCTCTGCAGACACTGGTGCAATTCTTCCTTGACAAATCTTAACTCTTGCACACAGAAAAGAGAACTTGGAGAGACCTTGCACTAGAAGTGAAATTTGGAGAATATTCAAGGCAAACGGGGGAGGTAAAACAGAGTTTACTGATGAATGCTGCTGTTTTACTTAAGAATGCAAAAAGGGAGAGAAAAAGAGAGAGAGAGCGGAAAGATGGACTTAGACTGAAAGTAAAATTACACAAGATTCGTAATGAGAAGTAGCAGTAGTAGTAGTATTATAAATAAAAATTGAGAGCAAGAAACAAGCAACAAGCGGCAAACAGTGAAAGGTGTGTGTGTGTGTTGTGTGGTTTGTAAGGGAAACAAAGAGCACAAAAAAGGTAGCCTCTTCACTCAATCTTCTCTGTCACAACTTTTCTGATTAATGAGTAGGCCTCCTGGTCAACGGGAAACGCTCTGCTGGCTTCTACGGTGGACAGTGGGGATGCTCCCATTTTTGCCCAATTCGGTCACACGTGACTGACACTGGCGGTGCTGGTGGTGGTGGTGGTGGCGGTGGCTGCAGTGGCCGCCGTTCCGTTTGTGTTCACCGAAGAGCTGGAGGACGTCTTGGGCATGCTCAGCACTGGGGTGTTCACTATTTTGATGGGAATCTGGCGCGAGCTGGGATCCTCAGGGTGGACAAAGGGCGCCTCAATCTTGAGGTAGCCGCGCTCCTTGAAGACGCACGTCATGCGCTCCTTGTCGATGTTCTTCGGCAGCGTGTACTTGTGCGTGAACTCCTTGCTCTGGTAGCCAAACTCCGGGTGGTTCTCCTCGTGTTTGCCGCTGATGATGATCAGCTCGTCCTGCGTTGTGACGGCCACCTCTTCTGGCTTGTAGCTGGGCACTTCCACGTACAGTTCGTAGCTGTCGCGAACGAAGCCGGCCAGTCGGCTTGGAAAGGGGCGACCAATGCCTGGAGCTCCGGCACCCAGGCCACCCGGAAGACCAGTCGATTTACCGCCCGAAGTTTCGTAGATGTTTTCCGTGGTGCGGAAAAAGTTTTCAATTTTCTCGGAGAACCCGGGTCGATGATTTTCAAAAGTGATGGTAGATGCCATGGTGAAGATTCACTAGTGTCTGTAGTTGTTTGGCGTGAGAATTGGCGTTTTAGGTGATGTTGATGGTGGTGGTGGTGGTGGTGGTGGTAGGATAAAAAAGTAAGTTGAAGTACAAACGACTAAAGGAAAAACTGAAACACAAACGATAAAACTCTACTGTTCTGGCGTTGGCACTGGCGTCTTTTTTGTCACCGCTGATGTTGATGCTGTTGCTGCTGACGTGGTTTGCAGCTAGTTGAAGAGTGCTTTATATCAAACAAACACGGTGCTCTAACGGGGAAAGTTAAAGAGTGGGAGAGAAAGAGAGAGCGAAAGGGAAGAAAATGGCAATCGGTTTCGGCAATGTATGTGAGAGTGAGTGAGAGAGTGAGTGTCTGTGTGCCAGTACTGTCACGAATCGACCACCAGCACTAGCACAGCACTGCAGACAGGAGCGAGCAAAGGAGGAAGGGGAAGAGAGTGCTCGAATCGGAGCGAGGTAAAGGTGCACTCATTGGTGGCAGCAGATGAAATATGAAATGGCTCGCCGATGGCACAGGAAAAACACACATCCACAGCCGTACACAGTAGAGCACTGGGTGATTACTGCTGTTGATGATGGCTGTGGTGCTGCTGGTGATGGAGCAAATGAAGCTGCAGAATGGTGCAGTAATCGGACTGACTGACTGACTGACTCTGACTAGCTGCCAGGAGAACCGACGACGGCTGGTGCAGTATGAGATCGGCGACAACCGATACAACTCTAAAGTACCAGCAGCGGCAACAACGGTGACAGTCGTTGCAGAAGCAGAAGAAGAAAGCGCCAGAAAATGAGAGAGAGAGAGAGAACCAGGCTGCAGCAGTACTGGTGCAGCAACTGGGATAGCACTGCAATGCGTCGGGCGGTCGTACTGCTGATGCAATACTTGTGTCTGTAATTGTGCAGACACTCTGCAACCATGGCCACAACCGCCGCCAACCGCCACTCTCACATGGTGTCCATTGAGTCATCAACTTACCATCCCAAATGTCAATGTCAGCCGAGCCACGCTTGCGCCATGCCATATGATTAGCGGTTCCTTGTACATTTCTCGAAAAAGAGAGGAAGTCGATGTAGCAATGACGATGGCTGCAAAAATAAGGTTATTTTGGGTTGCGCTTGATATTACTGGCTATTTTCAGGATAATAGGTTGTCTTATCTAGTATCACTATAAATAAAACTCAATTATTTACCCTACTTCTTTTCCTTCTTCCCTTGCACTAAACCCAAACAGATCCACCATCGTACCAGGAATCAACGACACTGAGAGACTGGAGCAGAGGTCAGCAGAGTAGTCGTGCTGTCATGAGCGACGGCGAACAGGAACCACCGCAGATGGGCGGGGGACGTGGCGGACAAATGGCGACAATGACAAGCACCGGCACGAAACGAGTCCATTACGCGGCGGCCACCTTCACTCGAGCTTCCTCTCTTTCCGGTCATATGCCGAGTTCAGGGCAGCAGCAGCAGCAGCACCACCACCATACACTGGCCCACCAGAGTGCCTCGGAGGAGAGTGCCGCCGGTGGTGGTGGTCCACCGCCGCCAATAGCCAGCCGACCTTCAAGGATGGTGCTCGCACGACAGACTTCAGTCAGTACACCTACGGGATCGACAACAATGGCGTCTTCACTTCTGAAGAATGCCGCTCTGCAGCAGCAATGTAAGTTGGTAGTGTTAACCGTGTGCACACAGTGTGTTGCAGTGCCTGTGCTCTAGTGCCTGTTCACTCAATCGTGATTCTGATTGTGCAGCTGCACTTTTTTATTATCATGCTGAGGCAATTGAACAAAAAGGAAATTCAACTTTCATTTGAAAGGAGAGAGGAGCTTATTTAATCGAATCAGGAATTGAATTTGAATTGCTCTGTGCAAAATGCAAATCTGTATCACCTAGAGACACAGACTGCAGTCGCAGGCGCCTTCTTCTTTTACATGATTCTCTAAAACCTTGCTCAACCTAGCCTGAAAACACCACCAGCTAGATGTAGGCTTTAAAAGAAGGCTACTAAAAATAGTTTTACAGCAGCAGAGCAAACCAGGGGCGCCAAGGCGCCACTCTCTTTCAGTGAGTCTGAGTGTGTCTAACTTTGTCTTTGTCTTTTCCTCCTCTCACACTCTTTTCCTGCTCGTCTTCTTTGCCATCGTCGTCGTGACTTGTTTGTGTTTGTCGATCTTTTTTCAATGTTCCCTTTAGTGCCGCAAAACACACAGCCACTGTTCGATTGTTTACTTTCACTATCGGCGCTGTAGTTGGCACCAGCACTGTCCTGCTCACAGTGGCAGTTCAGTGTCTTTGCCGGCGGTTCCTTGCCTCATCACCCCTCCAAACGGAGCGCCCTCACTACCAAATGATTTCCTTGCGTACGTCAAGCAGACAGAACTGGCTGCGGAGAGCAGCCACTCAGCAGCTAGGCACTGATTAGTTCTGTCTGCAGACAATGTGAACAGTGAGTTTGCACTCTCGCTGTCTTGCCATGAGTGCGACCCAGCAGAGTGTGATGTGCCCAAAATGTTGAGCATCGACTCGTGGTGCTATTGGATCGATGCTCCTGCCAAAGTACACTAATCGATTACTGCCTTTCCTTGAGGAAGAAAACTCGCTCACTTTGTTCCTTCAACACCAATATTGAGCATTTCTTCTTTCTTTTTTGAACTGCACAACCGCTTAGTTTTTTTTATAAAAGTGAACAAACACAATTTGATTGAAGCAAGTCGAATCGTCATTTCCGTCATCATTCAACTCGGTGAGCATCTTCTCTCATTCTAAATGCATCTGTCCTTGTACCCAACCCATTGCCAGTGCTGAGAAGTTGAGCTTTCAAACTTGGCAATTTGCTTTTAAAGTTTCCTTTTTTGCCGCTCTATCTATCTAGTCTATCTCCGTCTGCAACATAACATACGTTTCCTCATACGCATCATTCTTCACTATCATTCCCCTGACCTATTCTGAGATGTGAAACGGGTTCACTATTCTTCTCAAAGCACCCACACCAGCTGGCGCCTTTGTTGCCGTCTGTAAAACCAATATTTTGTTTAATAGAAACCAGAATATTATATTTCCTTCTCTCTCGCCCAGAGAACATCCGATCCATTGCCTGCCAATGGGTCGACTTGTGTGCTTGCTGCACTATTTACAGAGAAAGTGTGAGTGTTTGTCGTATTCAGTGACCATTTCTGGTAATGGTTTGCCTTACTTAAACGTCAATTTATGGGCAATCTAAGATGACTGGCTCAGTGTTGCCAAATGGCACCATTAGTGCTCTGTGTCCATGTTCCACTATGTGCACTACTTTAGCATTAGCAAGCAGAAGCACTGAGCCAATGGACTGCTTTGATTCCAATCAAAGGGCCGTACAGTAAGGAAACGACACTAGTCTCAATGTGTTGTGCTTTGCACTGGTCACTGGACGACACTGGACAATCTCCCTATTGCCTTCATCTAGGCTAGGCCTAATTGGTTGCTTAATGAATATATTCTTTTCCATTCAGTGCATCGTTTTGTCATTAGAAGACAGAGAGGCGCAATGAAATGGCTGCTGATGGCCATTTGCAAGGGCTAAATGTGGGTGTTTGCGACATTGTGCTTTAGTGACACAAAGACGCGGACAAAAATGCTAGCATAAACGCTATTCATGTGGAGCAAGCCAATCTCACGCTTAGTGCTCTCATGAAAAGACTGCCTAATGAAAACGTCTAAAAGTGTCACGATTGCCAATTGGAGGATGTGCAATGTTTGGCTCGTGTGTGTGTTTTTTGTAAAGTAGATTAGGTCTGCCAATTGATGAAAAATGCACCTCCGTGCCCTGATGTACTGTGCTTTTTTCAAGCCACTAATTACAGCATTTTTGGTTTTTTATTTCCAATTTTAGGCTATCAAAAGAAAATGATTCTAATCGATGGTTTAGTGTTGCAAGTTTTTTTCCTTTTCTTTTTTACTCTTCTATTTGCTCACTTTTGTCATCTTTAGATTAGGTCGGACTTAAGTTGACTTAGTGCTCTTTCATCAGTCACGGCAAAGTGCAGTCTGAGTACTTTAGTGCAAATGGTGACAAATCATTTCAACACATTTTTAGACGACATTTTTTAAAATAAAAAGTTAGAATAAATCGATAAACACTAAAAAGGGGAATTGTTCAAGTCCCATTTGGGTGAATGGAAAGCACTTTTAATTTCACTGTCATGTCTCCTCATGTTTTGTGGAGCACGTGCCTATCAGCTCTTCTTCTTCTGTTTTCTGCATTGACTATGTGCCCTGCAGGACTAATGCAGTAAATCTTTTATTTTTGAGATAAAAAATATACAGAAAGTGTTTTTAGAAATTGGTTTTATTTGCACTGGAATATAAATGATCAATAATGTGCAATGCCGTTTGGTCATCTGGTAGCAGCTTTAATGCTGTTTGCACTGAGATGGCACTTTCTGTGGCAAACATCGTTCGATCTAATAGTTGGCACTAACGTCGCTCTTTAGTTGACCACATCTTAACTGACTATGTTTTTCTGTTTCAGTTTTTTTATTTTGTACAAAAACCAGCTTGCGTTCTATGTTGTTCCTATCAGCAAAAGTATGTTCGCTTTTTCGCCTATGGGCCTTGCCAAAAAACTATCTTTTTGTTGTTGCTGATGCACTGAACAATTAATTTGGTTGTAATGTGACCAGGTCCGCTAATGTCTACAGCAATGTTTGTTGCCATTTAGTTGGGAAATTCGATCTTAATTGAATTTACTTGAGCTTTTGCCTTTGTTTGCTAACGGCGTGCAAGCAACACAAAAAAAATAAAGACAAAACTCAAGAAAAGAAAAAGCGTTTGTGGACAATGTTTGTAGACACTGTTTGTCTGTACACTATTCTCACTTGCCTCTTTCATTTGCGACATTTATGCAATGCCATTTGGCATCTTTCCCCCTCCACTGGTCCATTCTCCTTAATTGAGGCCACTCTGGTGGTAATCTAATGCCGAAACACCGCACTATTATAGAAAAAAAGAAAAAATTTCAGAGTGCAACGGGAAATCTTGGCAAATTGTGGATGGGATATAAGCTTATCTGCAATCATAGCAGTGAACTGGGCGCTTGTGGAGCTGCAGACGCCTCTGCTCCCTACTACTACTGCTGCTGCACTTTCACTGCGAATGCGCCCTAAACCTTTGAGGAGGTGGCACCCAGAGCAGCTGTCTGCATTTGCTCGTAGAGTCGCTCAGCGAATTCTGCGACGGCACAGCATTTGGGAACCACCACCACCACCATCACGAGTCTGGTGCACATTTTTCGCTTTGACGCCACAGACGACAGTCACCGGCTGATGCTCCTGATTTGTGCGGCCACTGGTGTTTTCTGACCCTCCTTGCTGAAACTATCCAATTTTTCTAATCTAGTCCTCTTGTGTATCCAGTAATATTGTGATTGCAATTCTTTTTATTTGCTGCGACTTTTTATCCTTCCTACTGTCAGATTGAATCAACATTTGATTCTAACGCCTGCTGATTTCGCTTCGGTGACTGTTTTTCAATTTTGCGTTTATTTGCAACACTGCTGCTCTTCAAATGGCAAACATTTTCTGCTTTTATAACTTCAGTTTTTCGTTTGTCGTTATTACTATTTTAAATGCTTATTTATGCAATGATTTCCGTATTTGACTGTGCCTCCTTGAATGTGTTCTGCTGTTTATTAGATGTTTGCTGTAACATGTGAATCTGGAAGCATTCAAAAAGAAGCAATTAAAACCATTGTTTTCTGGTGCCATCTGTGTCTGTCGCCCAGTGCTCTCCACTGCTTTCCACAAAACCTTCTTCTTCTTCTTTATGGTCGACATCTGCGGAACAATTTTCAGTCACCAAGCCAAGACGTACATGCTCACACAACTTGCTTCTAATCTGACAGCAGTTTCAATTGCCAGTTTTTGAAACCGAATACATCCACCAGCACTAGCAGCAGCACGTCATTTTCCCTTTTGTGCAGCAGTACCACTTTCTTTCTGATCAATTTTCCGTTTACTGAATTCTGCAATCTGTTGTTTTCTCTGCATTGCTTAGCTGCTGCTTCTGCTCTTGTTAGCTGTTTCATCAATTCCTTCCACTTAGCCGTCTCCATCTCACTGCTGCGACCATGATTTACGGGCCAATTTGCTACTTGGGCAAGCAGCACAACCTAAAGCAGCAGCAGCAGCAACAACAGCACAATAAGTGTGAGTATAGTTGGCTCTAGTTAGCTAGTTACTCTCATGGCCAAGTGTCGATCAGTGCGAGCGTATCACAGGCAGCCAGTTGACCCGACTGCACTACTGCCAATGCCATTTCCGATCAGAGCAAATTCTAGTGACTCTTCTCTTCTACTAGATACAAACCTGATTAGTGAAAGGCATGTGTAGGCAGAGGAGGCAAATGATGATGATGGTGGTAGTGCACATACACGTCTCATTACTGCCTCAAATGGGGCTCATTGTGGCTTATCGCTCAGAAACTGTCTCAAACTGTCGATACCGCTATACACTGCCAGACACTAAGCAAATGATGGCCGATTGCCTCTTCATCAAAACTAACAAGGCTCAAAAATGATTTTTTGTCTACTTCTGAAGCGCTATCATTTTTTCTGCGATTTTCACAATTTTCCTTTCTTATCATTGTCTGACACAATATTTTACCTGAAACTGCAAGGTTTCGTTTTGGCTGAGTAATCGTTTTGCAAAAATTCAATTCAATTCATCTTTTTCATTCTAATACAAGCTGGCAGTGCTGGTCTTCATTTTGTATTATTCAAAAATCGAATTACAAACGGGGAGTAGACTTGCAATAACTTCTTCATCGATTGGGGCAGCAAGTGATTGTCAAACAGCGACAGCATGGTAGTGTAGTGTTCTACTTTTGACAGAGAAAGGAAGATGACATTTGCATTGCAGTCATTAATTTCTTTTTGCATTGGCAATTTCTTTCATTTTCTTTTCTCTGTTTCTTCCCTTGCCCAAAAAAAATTTTTATGCCAATTTTGCCTAAGCAATTCGGGATAGGCTGAGTGACGAATTTGATTTATCTTTTCCTTTAGTTAGAGAAAAAAATAGAAATAAAAAAGAGAAGGATGTAAACGATTTACTATTTGTGCAATGTCGGTTGTGGTAAGGAAAAAGTCTGAGCGTGAGTCAGTCGTCCTCGGACAACGTAAGTGTGATTGATGCCTGGCACCAGTTTGCAGTGGGCAACTGTACTGCTGGCACAATCCAACCTGGTAATCTCTCTCACTGACGTTTGTTGGAGCAAATTATCTTCACACCCTAGGCTCACTAATTGCGCGCACGAAACTCACCACCATTAGCGCTAGCATTTGCACACAGATCTAGACTGATAATCGCCAGTGGTTCGACCGCAAGCACTTTTCTGTCCTTGGGCAACAGAGGCGAGTTGAAAGATGCCAAACACGAAATGATGCGGCACTAGAAAAAGCGCAATTCTTCAAAAAGAAGAGAGAAAGAGACAGTTAAGAAGACGATCTGCTGTTGTTTTTGCAGCAAAAGTGGTCACTGGTAGAGAGCAAATTCTCGTGCACTCTGCTGTCGCTGCCGCGACATTGGCCACACAGAACTGCCGATTGATCACAGACACAACTTTGCCAAAACAAACTTTGCCTGCCAATCGACGGCATCGATCCATTTATTACGACCTTCTCCTCTTCCTCTTCTTCCTTCTCGTTCTTCTTCTTTTCCTCTTTCATCCCTTATTTTTTTCTGTTTGAGAATGTCTGTTTGTCTGTTTGCCTGCATTGCGACGAAGGCGGTTGTGTGGTCACAGCAGACTTTGCAGCAGTAGATATCAAAACGGAGTCTTAAGATTTGTCTCTTCTTTTGCAGATAGGGAAGCAGACGAAGCATTGGCCAGTAAAGAAGGCAGCTGTAGTTAGCAGCAGTCAGTAGATAGTGTCTCTGACTGTGGCTGTAGCTGTAAGTCAATCTATTAATTCGGTGGCAAATTGAATTTATTAATTGATTCGATTCTCGTCCTCCTAGCTCCATGCACTTTGAGCTTGCCTCTTTCTGGCAGAGAAACACAGAAGCTGCCTTAACTTAAATGGTTTTCCCTTCCGTTCTGCCATATGATTAGCTGCACTGTTTTGTCAGATTCTCTTGTGCCTGTGCGTCTGTGTGTCTGTGAGCGTAACGACCACACACGTCGAGTGCAGTGTCACATCGGCATTGTCGTTCCGCATCTTCCCTCTTTGCAGTGCCTGCTTGCATCGTTGCCTCCCGTTTTTTTCAGTTCAGCTAAAACTGTTGTTGTTAAAGGGGATCCCTTTTTACTACTTTCAGGGCGAGGGTGTGTTGGACGGACACTGTCAACTCCATCGACGGCTTGACGGGTGTCGATACTGATCACAGTCCATTTGTCTTTGTTGTCGCTGTTGTTGTTTGCTTTTTCCCTTGCTGTTGTTGTTCCTTGTTGCGATTCTTTCTCAGTGTTGCATTAATGCATCATGAGTCAACGAGAATGAGAAAACACTTTGCAAGTCGACTCATGTCGCCTTCTAATTGCTTTTATCAAATTAATCTTGGAGCACTTGACTGACTTTTCTTCTTCTCTACACTGCGGTATTCCTTTTTGCCCTGAAATGGCACTAATTGTCAGTGAACATTAATTGCCCTGTGCAGTCACTCGTGATCACCAGACAGACGACTATTTAGAAGTAAAATTGCAGCAATCGAGTAGCGGTAGAAGAAGAAAAAAAAGCATAAGAAATACTTTTGAGGATCACACTCACTTTCATCACAATGATGGGCAAATACGCTTGAGAGAGTTTTAAGCTTGTCTTAACTGCTTGTCGCAGTGCTGAGCTCGCATCCGGGCAAAATGCATGCATGCATCAAGAGCAATTGCAGCACCGCATCTTTTCCACCATGCGGAATCACCCATGACCAATGTCTAGTGTGTGTGTGTGTCTGTGTTGTGGGATGTTTGATATTTGCCATCAGAATTTGCTCTGCACAGTTCGTCTCATTTTCCCTCACTGGTTCTCTCCGGTGATCGATCTCAATCGGTTAGAGCATCAGCATCAGCAGTGTTGTGGCGGTTTGTTTGCTGCTGTGAAAACGCTCTCCTTGGCGCTAACAAATCACTCTAAAGTGTGTGCCTGTCTCGACTTCAGTCTCCAGTCTTGAGCAGCATCTCCTTAGTTTCACCAACTTTCACTCTCGTTCTGGTGCTAGCTGTCACACTGCGACAGTATCGTTTTCAGCACAAGGGACGACATTTTAGACAGGCAAAACAGTCTCTTTTCAAGCCCAGCCGTCAGCCGTGGCGTAGACCTTCTTTCGCCATCGCCAGTTGGCAGTTGAAAAACAAAGCGATCTCGACAGCGTCTCATTTGCATAATCGATTTAGCGCCCAGCTGGCCAATGCAGTGCTTCCAAGCAGTGGCTGGTGCCACCAAGCAGCACCACCAGCAGACGCAACGGGAGCATCATCAGCGTTTAGTGCCATTCAGTGGCGATGCAATTTGTGCCAGGCTGCGAGCTTCCTTGTCATCACTGCTTACTGGGGCTCTACTCAGATAGACAGTCAGTCAGACAGACAGTGGCTTTTCTTGTCTTTCTCAATACCTTTGTCAGCCTGTGTTGCTCTGCCATGTCAACCCAGCCAGTCAGCATCGATCACTGCGCTTCCTTTGCTGGCCAAAATGTCATCTGCAGTCCGGTCATGTCAACACCGACGCACAATATCTATTGTCTATACGTCACCATCAATTAGCATTCATATCTCTGAGCAATGTGTCAGTGCCAGTAACTAATTATCCCTTTGATTTCCCCTTCTATAGCATCAGCTGGCAATGGTCAAGCTGCTGCAGCTGCTGGTTTGCCGCTGAATCTGCCTCGAGGAGGTGAAGAGGTGCTTATCAATGGTGGTGGCCATCCACGCGGTCGGTCCTCTTCGAAGCCCACTTCAGCGGTGGCCAACCACCACCATCGTCACTATGCTAAGCAGCTCTTCACATCGAGCAGCATCGACGTTGTCATGACCGATTCCAATGCTGAGGGGACACAGCAGAGCAGTGCCGCAAAGGGCTCAGCTGCTGCGCACATCAAAATGGATGAACAATCGGTGAGTAGAAAGTTGGCTAATTTTTTTGTCTGTTTCCCAAATCACACACACACACACCACAGTACAGTGTCGGTAATTAGAACGAAATCTAATTTGCTAAAAAGATTCTTTCTGAAAAAGAAGAAAAAACTGGAACTAACTTGGGTTAGTTAAAGTGTAGTGAGCTTTGATGAGTTTGAGTAAGCTCCTGACTAAAACCTGACTAGCCTGCTCAAGCAGGCAAACAGTGGTGCATTGAAAGAAAATCCACTTGCAAATTAGGTTCTCTTTTTCTCTCATTTGCCTACTTTAGCAAACCCTTGAAGTGCAAACCTTTAGAGAATAGAGTGCACTGATAGTCTGGAATTCAGAAAAAGGTTTATTTCCTCTTCTTCCACCGTACAGTGAAACCCTTTATGGTCAAATAATTCTAATAATTCTAATTAGCAAAGTCCATAAAGCAAACACTCACACTACAATGGTACGCCTAGTTTACTAGAGTGCTGGTACATAAACAAATACCGTACAGCTAACTTTATTCAGCATTTTCTCTGGTTCACTCAATGAACGCTCCCCTTTGTCTTTGCTTGTTTGGTGTTGCAATCGGTTACGTGAGCGGCAGTCTGGGTTCGGAGAAAAGCCGCCAAGAGCAGCTCTACAGCAGACCACTAAGCGAAGAACAGTTGATTTCTAGTGGTCTCAACTGTAAGTGCTTTCTGCTCTCAAGTGATGTGCAGATTAGTGTTGTTCATTTTTCTGCTCTTGTTATTCGCCTTTTTCCTCCCTTACAGGCACTTGTGATGTTCCCCAGGTGTTTGCACAATCTTGTTTTCCCTTTTCACTTGCACAAGTGTACATTTCTTACTTTGAAAGTTTCACCTGTTTGGGCTACCTCTTTAATCAAAGCTGGCTGCTTACACTTGACTCATGCTTTCACGGGTTAGCATTGCTGAAATTGGTGGTTTGATTTGAATCTTTTAGCCTTCATGCCATTTTTTTGTTGCACTCTTCCCCATAATAGCTACAACGTTGAGAGGAACATGATTCAGGTGTACCGTTTAGTGGCGGACTTACCTCAAGTGGTCACAGTCAAGGCAACTCAATCAGCAGAGTGGTACGGCTCATCGGAGGAAGCTTTCGTCTACTCGAATCGTACGCAGCAAGTCCTCAAGTGGTGGCCTCCCTCAGGACCTGATGCACCGCCGATGCTGGCTCTAGTTAAACTGAACACCAATTCGAGCAGGGCCAGTGCAGACGGCGGCAGTAAGGGTAGTACCACAAGCACCACCAGCAATCCCACTACCACCACCACCACAACGACCACCGCTATCGACACCAACATTGGAAGCGGTAGCCGCCAAGTGCCTGTTTATCTTTCCGCCAATTGTTCACTGCTTCAGACACTGCCAGCAAACAGCAAACATGACGAGGCAGGCAGTAGACAGCAGCAGCAGCATGCAAAAACTGCTCCAAATCTGCTCGTTGCCGACCACTGGAGAGTGCAAACACTGGGGGAGCAAATTAACTTGCCACTTGGCAAGTGTTCACTCAATGAGGAGGGCCACTTTTACTACCAGTGTGATGACTACCAGCACAACTTGACTGGTCAGGCCAGACTGCCCACTGGAGCTGCACTGCTGTACATTCGCCAGACTGTGTACAGCAAAAGCAGCGGCAGTCATGAGCAAGTATATCTCCTCGGTCTGTACATTGGCACGAACAAGCGTACCGGCAAAATGGGTTTTCTCGCGCTGAACCGACACTTTCTTGGGTGGACAGTGAAGCAGATGACTGCCACGGTGCTGTTCAGTGCCAAGGCAACAACCATCTTCTGGTGCGTTTTTATTGGCATTTTTAATGTTCTACCCTTTCTTATGCTTTGGGGTCCATTGTTTTCACTGCTGCCAAACAGCAAATGAAACAAGTATTGTCATTGTAGTACTGTCAAATACTAAATAAGACAAGTGCCGAGCAGTGATTTGCATCTAAATAAGTTGACCTCATTTTTAATGACTTTTACTTTCTTGCCGCATTTGTCTGTTGGCAGTTTACGACAGCTTGTGTGAGCATCAGCTGAAATGTGCTTAGGGTAATGCTTCCACGTGACTCTTTGGAATGTGTAGCACTTAAAAACAGTAATCACCGGGATATGTTTCAATTGCAAATGCATCAGAGGCTCATTGTGTATGTGCAGGAAAAAAGAGAAAGGAAGGCACTTTTATGCAAAGCTTTAAGTGTTCACTTTGGTGTCAGCATTTCCTTTGTAAATTAAAACAGTGGCGTGGTTGGAGAACTGTCATTTGCATTTTAAATCGCAAGATTGTCTATACTTTAAAAGAATTTAAAACCGGCTAATGAGGTGTAAAACATTCAGTATTACTAACTTTAGATTTTAAATTCCGTGTAAGACAATGACACGTCTTTTCCTGAAATAGCTTTTCCCATAAAACCGATAGATAGCCGTGAGCTACCATTTCGCTCTATTGTCTGCCGCATCACCCCTTTGCACACTTAATTGGTCTGTGCCTTGCTCTCTCGCCCAAACTACAGACTGCTCTAGAGCATGAGATTTGCTTGCCCGAGCACCACCATATAAACAGGCTCTTGCGTCAGTGTGCCGGCTGCTGCACTGTACTGCTTCCTAGCCTAGCACACCAACATTACCAGAAAAGCAGAGAGTTGCAGTGGTGAGAAAGAAGAAGAAGAGGAAGACAATGTCGCTCTCTCATTGACACGAACACACTGTAACACTGAGCTGCTCGGGCCACTGCTGCTGTCGGTGGCGACTCTGTGCCGGGATTCACGGAAAGATGCGGCAAGCGTCACAACCAGCACTACTAGTCACAGTGTGACCGTTCCAAATTACTCGCCGTCAGAGCGCCAGTTGGCGCCAACGCCACTGACACCAACCGACCGGCATATTCGGGCAGCAGTAGCAGTTGTTGTAGCAGTTGTTGTTGCAGTAGTCTCTGGCCTCCGTCTCTTCCCGGAGATAGACTACCACCACACTCTCTTTCTTTCGTTCTCTCGGGTAGTGCCCAGTGGTGCTGCAGTGCACTGACTTTTGCTGCCATTCGCCAGCGCTGACGGCGGCTTCCCCGGCTGCCGTTTCTGCTGCTGCTCTATACAGTGAACAGTACATACTGGGTCCATCGGCACCGTTCGCCAGCACTAGCTAGCACTGTCTATGTTTGCCGAACTGGTGAGCACATTCTCGCATTGCCGCTGCTAACCATTGTTTTGATCTCTAAATCGTCTCAAGTCTTGAGCTGCACATACGAGAATGTGCTGCTGCTCATTTTAAGATTCTCTCTGTGTTTGTCTTTCTTTCTTCATTATTCTTCTTCTCCTTATTATTGTTATCTAAACACTAGCTTTCAGTTTCTCTCTGTATTTGTGTGCTGTTGTTCATTTGCTAGTCATTCTGCAGATGCCTTCTGCAGTGCTTCTTCCTTATTGTGCTTCCATTTTATTTTGCTTACAAGCTCGAAGCGGTTTTTAAGCAGTTGAGCAGTGCTCTTCTTCAGTTCAGTTGCATTTGTCTTTTGGCTGCTTTATCGACTAGTGCAAATGACACCAATGCAACGCTCAAACAGTAAACTTTTCTTCATTACTGAGCAGCACTTTTGTGGCTGCACAAAAAAGTGCTTGAAACACATACCGTTTGAGTGCTCGCTCACGGTGCTTCACTCCTTTACCTGCTCAACTGTGTGCTAATGATCCAGAGTATCAACTTTGAACTTTTTTACACTTGAATACTTTGGCTTCATTTCATTTCATTGCATTGTTGGAGCCCTGCAAGCAGTATGAGCCCTTACCCACCGAGCCTTGCTGCCACCACTGCTGTACCTTCATGTGCGTCCTCACCCTCGTCAGTGTCCTTTTCCATCGTTTCCACACTGTCGAACATGTCTAACGCCACACGACTTTCCTCTGGCACGTCCTCAATGTCTCAGACGGCGCCAACTGGGCAGCAAATGGCCAACAGAGCAGAACAACCGGACCTGCTGCCAGCTACATTACAGCATCATCAACACCATCAGCGCCATTTACAACATCAGCAACAGACACAACAACATCTGCAGCAACTTCAGCACCATCAATTCCAGCAGCAACAGCAACAACACCAACAACAGAATCATCAACATCAGCAGCAGCAGCAGCAACAACAACAGCAACAACAACTTCATCAGCAGCAACAACAACAGTACTACTCTTCACTTCGGAAGGATGTGAGAATTGACTCGAGAGCTAATATCATCGGCTATGGGACTGCACCTGTCCCTTCGGTGCATCACCACCACTCTTCACCACAACAGTCCCAGCATTCTCAACAACAACAACAACAGCCGCAGCCGCAGCAACGGCCCCAACTGGTGGCGTATCCAGTGCACGTCTATGCTAATGGGCACTTGATGTCCGCGGCGGACTTTGATCAGAACAGCAGCAGCAGTAACAGCAGTGCCAGCTTTGCCGTCCGGCCGACGCCGCAAGCCACTAATTTGTTGGCCACTAACAAGATCAAGGCAAAGTCTGGCGGCGCCCCAAGTGGCAGCAGCAGCTCTAGCACTAATGCCGAAGCAGCGGCGGCTGGTGTTGGCGCTGGCTCTGGCGCTTCAAGCAGCTCTCGCCATCTGAAGCCACAGAGCGCACTGAACGGCAGTCCGGACTCCAGCCTGGCGGATGAGTGCCGCTCCGACAGTGAGCAGACGGCCGGCAAATCAGGAGGGGGCAGCGGAAAATCAGCCAAACCAAAGAGTTCACCGAGGCACCTTCTCTACGAGGTACTTCTCTCGCCCATCAAGCGCAAGGTAAACCACACACACTTACACAAAAAGACACACAATGATCATTTGGCTGCTGCTGAACACGCTTAATTGCAGCACATTTGCTCTGATCAGTTACAAGGCAAAACAAAATGCACTTGTACTGCTTAGTACTTTTTTCTCTTTCAATTACATTTGGTCGGTAATCACAATTTAACGACCGGCACTTGCAATTCAATGGACGTCCATTAGCGTTATGGCGCACTAAAAATACCAGCGACAGAAGTCTGTGGTCTGGGGACCAGGCAGGCATGAGAGTGGATAGTCTTCCCTGTCCGCGCCGGCACTGTCCCATGGCGATTATCCGAAGTGCACCATCGATTGTCTTTCTCTCCCCCTTTCTCTTGCCTCTTTGCTTAGCCCGCGCGCACACAATGGGATTGCACTGGCTGTGACTGTGGCACGTGAGCGCAGTGTGTTGTTACACCTGAGGGAACAACAGACAGAGTCACACAGGCACAATCGCAGACAATACACCTGTCAGTCGAGATTTTCCCTCGCTCAGCCAGTTCGCATCGAATCAGAGTTGTTGTTGTTGTGCTGGCGGTCGGTTTAGAGTTGTCCAATTATCATCATCATCATCATTTGCTAGCCAGTCTTCTTTCCTGTGATTTGATTTTCTGAAAGTTGATATTGGAAAACAGCAAAAATGGGCAAGAAGTCGACAAACAACAGCACCAGCTCATCCGGCACCGGTCTCTTTGGGACGCTAAGAAACAGCTTTCGCCGACGCTCCAGCTCTTCCTTCTCTGGCAAGCTCAACAGCAGCGGCAGCAGTGCTGTCAGTCCAAAACGTGAGCCCACTTCGGAAGCATTTCCAATTGTTAATCAGTCTCAAAATGGCAAAGTGCAAAAGGAATCTAATTATAGCGGCAGCATCAAGAAGAACGGCGTTAATAACACAGACCGCGTACCAGAAAATCCTCTGGAAATCAATTATCGAAACTCAGATGTCACCGCTGCGTTGAAAACTACCAAATTAGCGAGCAACCAAACGCCTGAAACAGATTGCAAGGAAAGCAATTTAAGTGAGATTAAGACTGAACAACCGGGAGAAAGCGGCAAAAAAGAGCAAACACCGCTGACGGGTGAAGCTGAAGTTTACTCAGCACTGCCTGAGACGGCAGCAAACAACACTGATCTCAAGAAAATGAAAGCCGAAGACGTCTCGACAGATGCCGAGATGTTCCGATTTCTCTCCAGTGGCATTTACTCCAACTTGGCACTTCTCTCTGCCATGTCTCGTCAGGCCAGTGTGAATGGCAATCAGCCGTTGACAGGGGAGGTTGACAGACCGTCCTCTTTACCCCTTTCTCAGCAGGCCCAAATCTCAACAAGTGAACCCCTATACTCTTCAGTGGCCTCTACTTACGATGTAGTATCTTTTACCTCTCAAAACTCAATTTACGAGCACATTCCGCCTGCTCAACAGCCAGGCAGTATTGCCTCCAATACTCCGCCGGCATCTCCCCTCTCTAGTGCCGACCAGTCGTCCACTTGTCCGATGTCCTCATCGTCTCTGTCAATCAAAAGCTTTTCCAGTAGTAGTGAATCCTCTCAAAGCTCTCTCAAACCGAGTAACCCTATGATGCTTGTCATTAAACAGCACCTCCAAAGCAAATACCCCCAGTACAGTATTATCAATCAAAATGATCTTCAGGTGCTGAGTCCTAGTTTTTTTATTGAAACTAAAACCAACTTTAAATAACACACAAACTTTTTATACTTTTGCAGAGTCGCAACAATCGCTCATCACAAAAGCAACCAGCTGGAAAGCAATCCGATAATGTGTCGTCAAATCAGCCTGATTCAGCACCGAGCCGACCTTCCAAAGGAGTGTCCCAGCAGCAACAACAACAACAACAGCAGTTTGCCAGCACAGGAACGGCAGTCCCTCATCGTCCCTCAAGCACAACTCCACTTGATCGAAATTTCTACGCAATGCAGTCCAATCAGGCCAGCCTTTTTGACGACGATCCAGGCATCATGTCGGAGATTGAAACCTCTGCCACTGGATTCCGTCGAGGCAACAAGGTCCGCTCCTCGCTGCCCATCGTTCGCACGCCCTCCAAGTCACAGGATCGATCACTTGGGCTAGTCTTTCTGCAGTTTCGCTCTGAAACCAAACGAGCACTGCTGCCTAATGAGATCACCTCAATTGACACAGTGAAAGCGCTCTTTGTTCGGTCATTTCCTCGCCAGCTAACCATGGAGTACCTCGACCACCCGTCAGTTCGTATCTACATTCACGACGCATCAAAGGACATGTTCTATGAGCTGGAGGACCTGCGTGACGTCAAAGACCGCGTCATTCTGCGTATCTACGAGCAGGGCGTCAACGGGCCTCAGCCAGGCGGCGGTGGGCTGCCCATTGCATTTCAAAACCAGAGCGTCCCACCGGAGCCGGGCGAAAACTACGGCTACTTCTCCGAGCCGGAGTTTGACTCGGAGTTTCAGTCGCAGCACGTCCATCGAAAGCGCTTTCCGCCGCCACCGCCGCCCATGCAGGTCAACCAGCCACAGCCACACATGCTGGTCGGTCCCAATGGACCGATGGGACAGTCGCAGTACTACGGGACGATTATGCTGCCGCCGCAGTACCGCTCGGCCACGCTGGGCATCAGGCCCGGTTTCATTTCCAGCGGGACACTGCCTGGACAGCCGCCCCCTCAGCCGCCGACTCGCAACAAGGCCTATCCAGGTTCGTTGTGCACTAGTTTTTACTATTCCTTTCCTATATCCTACTTCATTCACTCACCACTACCTCTTATCCAAACTATTTGTAGGTTACTCTCAAACTTTGCCTCGTGGCGCTCACCTAATGTCTCCCACCTCCATTACTGCACTGAACAGTCCTTTCGGTAGTGTGATGATCACTCAATCAGCCTGAGATATCCAAAACTAACTCTCTGTTTTACTTTCTCTCCAGGCATTCCTGCTGGCAACCAGCAAACACCTCCTAAGCCGACGCGTTCCTTTGTCCCCAGTCCTGGGCCACCTCCTCCTCAGGCGGCAGGACTGATTGTGATACAGGGCCATCACCCGCGACCACCTCCTGCTCTGCCACCCGGTTCAATGGCGCCCTCCTCTGCTTCGGTCCACCAGCACCTGGCGCAGCAGTACCACCAGAGTAGACCCCTTCCTGATCGACCCTACTCGGTGGCCGGTCACTACCCATCGCCGGACCGAATGGGCGCTCGGCCGATTCCCTATCCAGCGGGCGCCAATCCCGCCGACTTCTCCGGGTACCTGTCGTCGCCTGAACACCGACCCAGTGCGGCCATGATGGCACTGCATGCCGGACAGGCGCAGGCACGATCTTCCTTCTCCGGTTACCCCAACTCTAGGCCGTTTGACGCGGAGATGGCCGCTGGTATGGCCGCCGCTGCCGCCGCCGCAGCAGCCGGTGTCTATCCGCATCCTGCGGCGGTGTACGCCTCTAGGCCGCCACCACCTCCGGGAGTGGCGCCCATCGACGAGGAGGCTCGCGTGCGAATGCAGGAAATGGAAAGGCAGATTGCCAGTCTAACTAATGTAGTCAGCAAAGCGCTCGGTTCATCAAAGCCAGGTACGATTTGAGAAGGAAGATAGAGATTTGAAGATCTAATCATACTTGTTTGATTGCCCTACTGCAGGATCTAAGCCTCCTCCGCCTCCAAAGCCGCCATCACTGATTTCCGGCTATCGAAGCGACATCAGCTCTACTCTGAACAGCGATTCAGCCACTCAGCTGAAGCAAATTCGCCGCCGAGCTCGTGATCTGCGCAATGAAGTGCGGGCACTGAAACGATTCGCACTGCAGCAAACGAACACCACCAGGGAATCTCTCAAGGAGACGTGCAACAAAATCAAAAGCACCCTGTCCTTTCTCTCCTCCACCTCGGACATTCAACTGCGAATGGAGCGACTGGTGGTGAGCACTGATCGTGATTCCTACAATGACGACGTCATCAGGCTGGACAAGGACCTGCTCGATTTGGAGACCAACGTCGAGGAGCTGCGCTCTAACGTCATCAATCGGCGGTGTCGGGTGAACATGTCTAATGTGGAGTCAATGGCGCTCACCCTGTCACGAGCTTCGAAAACGGTCGCCGATCTCAAAACACGCTACCCAGTGTTGGCGCAACACCTGAAGACGATCATGGCAAAGGAGCTGCAGCAGATTGAACGGGAGGAAAAGTGAGTGATAAGAAAACAGATGTTTTTGTTTTTACTAACATTTTTACTCTCAATTAATAGGTTTTTGAAAGAGGAACCCGAAAGACTAGAGCATTCATTGAAGCGTTGCAAAAAACTGACCGGTACATTGGTCACCCTGAAAAGGTTAATAGAAAAGCTGGTTAACTTGTAAAGACTTTTAACTCAAATTGTCAAATTTTGCCCTTGACAGACTGGCCTCTGTACAAGAGCAGCGCTCCTCAAACAACCCCAACACATGTTCCCCATCACAGCTGCTGCAGGCAGTGGAGAAGAAGGAAATCTCAATGGACGAAGGCTTTGTGGGCACTGCAGGCAGTGACGGTCTTATGAGCAGGGTAAGTGTGTGTCCGCTCCAATTGCCGATCCACCAGATCCAAACCAACAGAGTGTGCGTGTGTGTGCTTCTGACAAAGAAGGAGTTTTCCTAACTCTTTTTGAGATGACTGCTTCAAAGTAACGCACTAACCTTAACTACGAACTGTGTGCTGTGCTGTGTGTTATTTGGAGGTGTGTTATTTGGTTTTCATATGCTAATGCCTAATGTCTCCAGCATGTCCTCACCACCACTGAACACGAGTGTCTGTGTGTGTGTTTGCTTTTCACCAGCTTTTTGCCCAAGCACCTGCCGCACCTGATTGCAAAGATTTGCCTACTTCTTGTCGCTTTCACGCTTCGCTGTTACATCTGGCACACTTGCTTTTGCTTTTGCTTTGCTTTGAAACTCTTGCTTTTATTCCACTCACTATCATTTCCCGTTCCTTGGTTCTGTTTTCTTTTTGACCTAGCTCTATCTCCCTTTTCTTTCTCTCTTTCTTTTTTGACTTGAATCTCATTGTTTGTCTCCACTCTACTCTCTCTCTCTTTCGTACTACTCTACTTGTAGGCCAAACGAATGCAAGCCTGGCGTCGCAGTGCTCACTTTCGTCAGCACATTCCGAACAATTACAAAATCGAGTATCTCTTATTATTTTCTCCCGTAGTGATGTTACTTCCACTTCTTTCCCCTTTCTCTTCCAAGCCCTTCCTTACCTTCTTTCTCTCTTTCCGCATGATCTCCTATACTTTCGTATTTTTGTTCTTTTGCTTCTCTAGCCTATTTGTCAGGACAGAACTTGTTTGCTTAGAGCTAGTGATCGTCTAAAGCTCCTACTGTTGAATGTTGCAGATGAAGTAGAATGTTCAGTGTTCAATGTGACTTTACTCTTTTCTTCTGAGAAGTTTACTTTTCAAATCATAAAATTAAAAAACAGTACTTTGTTGATAATACAATAAAAGCAGAAGTTTCAATAGTCAAATTTCAATGTGACAGATCAGTATTTCAGAAAAGCAGAAAAGCAGCTCTTCATGATAAGCCAGTTTTCTACCCCCTTTTATTAAGCCCTTGAAGCCTCTCCTTCAACCTCGTCCTCATCCTCAAACTTTCCCTTTGACCCTTTCTACCTTTGTGTAAAGACATCATACTAAAATTTCATATCTTCTCTTTCTACTCTCAATCTCCCTTACTTTACTCTCTTCACTCGCTCCCTATCTCTTTCTCTCTCACTCTCTCACCCTCTCAATCTGAACTAAGTTTATGTCGAGGATTTGCATCGATGCCCACCATACAAGAACCTAATATCGATGATGATGAGTCGATTGACGGAGACATTGAACCGATTGGTGGCCAGGACGGCATTGGCACGTCCGCTCATGGAGATGCCACTGGCGGACGGAAAGCAGGCACCTTTAGTGGTGGTCGAGGCGGTGGTCGGGGAGGTGCCAGTGCTGGTGAAAGTGGTGATCGTCGGACACGTCGCACTGATCCATCGGGCCCCTTCGCAAAACACTCGCTCATGACTAAGGTCCGTGAGGTTTGATCGACCCTAGATGGTCTTTTCTTCCAGAGTCTTTCAGTTTTCTCGACACACAAACACACACAGGCTCAGTCATTGTCCCGAAGAATCCACAGCCACCAAGAGTGTCGTGCTACTCTGTTTTTCTTTTTTTCTCTTTTGCTGTCACAACTTTGTTACTGCTGTTTTAGTGTTTCTTCTTCAACTGTGTTCCACACACTACCTGGCACCGACTTTTGCTTATGTTCCATTTTTCTTTTTCTTTCTTTTCATTTTTTTCTCATTTCAACCCAAAACAAAACAGAGTTACGACGCCGACCTGATGGAGCCACACACAGTGATCCACGTGACGCCAGCGACGCCCTCTTCCACCGACTCCTCCAAGACATCCGCCACGGCGTCGAACATGCTGGAGAACCTGCTGGACGAGCTGCAGACCTTCTCGAAGCAGTCGAGCATGGACTCGCCCTCCTCGAGCACGGCAATACCGGCCGGCAGCCACCAGCGATCATCACTGCGAGGGGCACTGAACAGCAATGCCAAGCAGGCGCTTCTGTTAAACCAATCGGACACTGTCGTGCGCAAAGGTGACCATAGTTGTTCTAGCACTGCTAATCAAACTGCTAGCCCTAGCACTAGTACCAGTAGTAGCACCAGTAGCAGTAGCAACCTGCCTGCCTGTTCACCCCCTCCCGACAACTCAAGTAGTGTGAATGATGTGAATGAGCATGACGGAAACGAGTGCCGTAGTGTCGTTGAAGACAGCTCTGCAGCTGCCCCGGAATGCATTCCTAATGAGCAGCACATCCGCAGCACAGGGCAACAAATAGAACAACAGCAGCCGCCCCAGTCTGAACCCCTCCAGTCGGCACTCTGAATGACTTCCTCTCGTTACTTTTCATTTCATTATCATTTTATTTATTTTAATTTGTGCACTCTTCATTACTATCACCACCCTATGCCCTTTTCCTTCACCCCAGTTCAGTTGATTTCCTTTGTTTCGCACCTCAATAAACACTTGGCACCGTCTCCCTCATTGTTTTTGTTTGATTTGTTTTGTCTGTCCCCGTTTGTGTAGCGTTTTCTCCCAACTTCCACTTGACTGCTTACCTTAACTTGCTTGCAATTTCCCACTTTCTTCTCCTCCGCTTAGCTCGCTCCAAATCGTACTCCTCATTGCGTGCCAACTCAGAGCCACCAGGGACCCGGGCTCGTGGAGCGTCCATTCCAGATGGTCAGTTACAGTGCTCTCTCTTTTTTGCACTACCATTTCATCACTTGCTAATCATCTTCTTTTTTTGTTCAACATCCAATCCCACAGGCACTATCGACCTGGACAGCATAGCCATGCTGGCAGCCAAGTGCGGCAACACTGCCGCCGCCACCGCCGCACTAATGGAGAAACGTTTCGCCCAGTCACGCCAAGAGCTGCTCGAGCAGCGCCACCAGGAGCTGCTGCGAAAGCAACGCCAACTTCAGGAGCAGTACACACGCCTCCAACAGCTCAGCAGGGGGCAAATTCCACGTGGCTTCCTCAATGACCTCAAGAAGACCGGCTCGGAGAGCAACCTGGCGGCCAAGGCGGCCACCATGAGCATTGCCGCTGCATCTGCAGGTGCTGCTGGAGGAGGTGTTGGGAGTGCTGGTGCTGGTGGTGGTAACGTATCACTGGGCAACGTTCAGATGTCCAGAGTGGGCAGAGTTCCAGTCAGTTCGACGGTGCACGGATCACTGAAAAATCTGGCCAATAATCCGAACAGCGGCACAGGCAGCACAGGTGCAAAGGCAGGCAGTTCTGGTCGGCAGAATGGGTCAGCCGGTGGAACGGTAGCATCAGCAGGAGGAGGAGGACCCCAATCAAATGAAGCTGCAGTCACCAAGAAAATATTTGAAACGGAAATTCTCTAAAGATATCCGATGATGACGAAATGCGTTGTGATCAAAACACATGATTTACGTTTTTCCTTTCTTTTCTTTCCTTTCCTTTACTGCATTTACTTCTTTTTTCTTTTTTTGTGCAATAACACATTCATCATTTTGTCCACAATTCTCAGTTTCAATCTGCTCAATCTGTTTCAAGTACAAAACTAACTGTTTTTCTTTTTTTGTTGTTTCACCAAAATAAAACTGCTAAAAAGTGTCTTATGAGTATGCAAGGTGATGACACATGAGTTTACTGATTACATTTTTTAATCGAAGTGAACTTGAGTTGATGAAGTTTGAATAGTTTCTGACTCAAAATCAGTGCACAACCAAAAACAAGTTGTCTGCCATAGGTCTTTTAAAAGGTGTCTAACCAGTCTTCACAGCCTCTCACTTTCTCAATCTCTTTTTCAATTTCCCAAACAATGGTCAGCTGGAATCCTTGGTCAGAAACGGGCAACCTCTTTGCGGCTTTTACTGAAAATGGTCCCGACCTCAGTGGCCCCGAGAGCGTCAGCAGCAGCCGCAGCAACAGCAGCAATGATCTGGCAAGTCTTCTGAGTGGTACGTCAAGTTGGAGCAACTTTTCCAGTCTTAGAGAAGCTGAAACTCGAAATGGCTCTGCCTCCGCTGTGCCTACTGCTAATCCAACAACCGACTCTTCTTTACTCTCCTCCATCGACATTGGATCACTGTTTTGCTCCTTTCGCGATCAACACTCTGATCTGCTTTTAAACCACGACAAAAACATTATCATCAACAATAACAACAATGTCAGCCAGCCCAACTTTCAACTGCCCATTGGTTCTTCACTTCCCAAGGTTCCTCTGCTTGCTTCCGAGCCCAAACTGTCCACCGCTGACCAGGGACTTGTGGCCAAGACTGCTTCTGATAGCCCAAACGGCAAAGTCAATAGTACCGCTCAGTACACTGAACAGGTTCAAGTGCGAAGCTCGGCTCACGTGTCGTACATTGTCGGCAAGCAAGGTAAGTTGCATCATGCCTGTTTGCTACCTGCTACTGCATTCTAACATTCTCTCCTTCCACAACACAGGCACCAAAATCCGCCAGATTCGCACGGAGACGGAGACGCACATCAAAACGCCTGTAAACGGAGAGGATCCGGTCTTTGAGATAAGTGGCCGTCGGCAGAATGTGGAGAAGGCAAAGCAGCGCATCCTCGAGGAGGAGATTGCCTACTCGAAGTCGCTCTTTGAGCGTGCCTGCAACTACCGCGAGGGCGACAGGCGCATGCTGAACCTGTACCTGCCCTCGCGGTTCATCGGCCTGGTGGTGGGGAAGAAGGGTAGCTCCATTAAGCGCATCATGGAAATGAGCAGCACCACCATTGTCACGCCCAAGGTGAACACCATCAACATCTTCGAGATCTACGGCACGCAGTGGCAGATTCAGCGCGCAGTGGAGCTCATTAAGAAGCACATTACCAGCAACAATGACGTGTCCATCACCGAACAGGCGAACCCCTGCGAGGTCACTCTGTACATTACGCCCAAGTAAGAGACATCTGCTTTCTTCTTATCTACATTTTATATCTAACCAGCGTAAAGAAGGGCACTGCATCCACTAATCCTTCTGCTATCAACAAATCATTTTTATCTCAATCACCACTTTTCTCCCCACCACAACCCGCACGACACATTTGAACCGTCTTTACTTCACTTCTTCTTCGTCTTTTAATCTTCATGAAGATTTTACCTAATTTAATTTCACTTTTCTATATTCTGTTCAATTTTATGTATATGCACTAGAGAATCTTTTCATATATGTCAACGTGCGGATGCGTGTATCCTTCTTCATCCCTCTTTCTCTATTAGGAAACAATAACCAATTTATAAATACAGTAAACTAGGTACTAGACAAACACAAATGGAGATACACTGGAAATGATACTTTTGTTGTTGTGCAGTTGCAGCACCACCACAGCACTACACACCGGCCACTGTGCCGCCCTTTCGGTAGTCAGAGTTGGCCTCGATGGAGTTGTTGCGACTGCGAGCGATGCCCATGACCACCGCCCCTCTGACGCCCACTGGCAACTCGGTGGTGTTGTGCTTGCGCTGTTTCATACTGCGCAGAATGGTCTCGGGAAAACAGGGCTCGTAGGTGACCTTCTCGGGGAAGAGCTGGTCGTGCACTCGACAGGAGTCGATTGCCTGTTTGATGTTGTCGCCGAACCACAGCTGACGCAGTGCAGTGTACGCCACCGAGGTGAGAATCTTTGGTCCACCGCTGGCGCCAATCACCAGGCGAATCCCTGCACAAAGTTATGCGTGTTAGATGACATTTAACAAGACAAACAAAATGCGCCACTGACCGGTGTCGTCGGTGAAGATGGCCGGTGACATTGAGGAGAGTGGTCGTTTGCCTGGCTGAATGATGTTGGCAAAAGACGCCGGTAGGTCAAACTCATTCTTTGTGCCAATGTTGAAGTCGTCCATTTCGTCATTGAGAATGATGCCAGTTGAGGGGGAGAGGACTTTGCTGCCAAAACTGGGGAAAAGAGATACTTTAGTTTAAGCCATCTAAACAAACCAAAACACCTACTAGAGATTGACCGTTGAGGTGACAGTGACGGCATTTCCCTGGCCGTCCAAGACTGCAACATGAGCCGTTCCCTTGTCCATTCCGTTGTACATTTTCTGAAAAGTTAAAATGAGTTGAGAAATGAAGAGCATACAATTCACTAAACCCAACCTTTGCATCGTAGTAGCCAGAACTGCTTGAAAACGTTTTCTCATCATTAATTTCCTTTATGATGTGATTGATAAAGGCATCTGAGGTCAGGTTTTTTACCACTCCTTGCACTTTATCAAACTTGTCATCGCCCAGGTACATTCGATTTGCAAAGGCAAACTTGAAGGCCTCTGTTAGGCGGTGGTAGAAGAGGTCAGCCTTACCCTGGTCAAACTTGGCCGTCGGGTAAAGATCGGGGTACTTGTTCATCACTCGAAGGATGAAGGAGAGCAGCACACCGGCACCTGGCAGCTGAGCGGTGTGCACTTTGAGTTTGTTATCAAACTCGTAGGTGAACGCCTCTTCTTCAAGTACGTCATACTTGAGAAAGTCATCTCGCGTGATGATGCCCTTCTGTCCGGGAAACTGTGGCGCATTCACCTTGTAGATGTCTTCCAGGATCTTCTTGGAGAGCGTGTTGTAGAAGAAGTCCTTTGGATTGGTGGCGTTTGCCAGCTGAGTGAGCGTCTCAGCGAGGACGGGCTGCTTGAAGATCTCATCCACCTTGTACAGGTCCTTGGTGGCCGGGTTGACGTACACTTGGTGCATTGGCTTCAGCCACATGATCGACTTGCGGTTTTGTTCGAGAGCGTCATTCAGGTGCTGGCCCACCGGGAAGCCGTCTCGGGCAAACTTGATGGCGTCCTCAAAGAGTCGTCGCCAGGTGATCTTTCCCGAGCCAAACTTGCTGAAGGCTCGCCAGTAGCCAGCCACATCGCCAGGCACTGCAATCGACTCGATGCCATAAGAGGAGCGGTTGTTGTGCGTCTGGGTGTTGTTGAACATGTCCCGATAGGCGGCCGCAGGTGCCGTTTCACGGGCGTTGATGAACGTCGATTTTTTGGTCGTTGCTGTTAAAATGCACATTTTTATTTTTATTATTCTAAAAGTTTATTTACATACCGTTGTAGATGACCATCATTGAGCCACCGCCTAAGCCCAGTGACTCAGGAATGGTCACACCCATGCAGAGAAGCACCGAAATTGCGGCGTCTGCTGCATTGCCACCCTCATCCAGGACCCTCCTACTCAAATAAATGTCTGCATTAGTAGAATGTAAAAACAACTAACAAAACATGCAAACACGTACTTTCCTGCCGGAGCGCAGACATTTGAGTCGGTGCTCACCGCGTACTTGCTGTACGCTCCTAGCGGCGACGGCGAGCAGATTTCCCCCAGTTTTGACTGATTCTGGTAAGAGCAGTAGAAGCAGGTGTTCTCTGAGCCTGACAGGCTGCTGCGAGTGAAGACGACCACCGCGCCGACGACCACCACCAGACCGAGGGCAACAACGGAGGCGATGATGGCATTGCGCCGCATGGGAGACCGCTTCTTCTCGGGAATGACGCTAAAGAAGGTTTTTTGGTTAAGTTTTACCTGTGCACTGCTATTTACTAGCACCTACCTAACAACCATATTGCTACCAGGTCGGCAAAGAGTGTGAGGAAGCGAGACGACTAAGCTGACTGGAGTGCTGCACCACTCATGCAAATTCAATTGCACTGCTTGTCACCACTCGGAAAGTGTTACCCACCAAGTGCGATCACCACCAAGTGGAAGTAATGTGAGCCAAGTTTAATTGCCGTTTAATGATGCGCTGCAGTAATCCAGTGTGTGAAGGTAATTTAAAGTCCGGTGATAAGCTGATAGACAGGGCACAAGACAATTAAAGATGAGCTGGTAGGCGGCTAGCAGAGTCGAGCAGTTGAGTAGAGGTGCTACTAACGGGTGCGTGCACCAAAGTGCGATGATCGTCTGTGATGTGACAGATGAGGTGCTGGCAAGAGGCAGAGGAAGAAGAGAGTAGCATCAACACACAAATGTCACACTCACATCGAACAGACAGAAGTGTTGGGTATGGTAAGCGCCGGCTTGATTGCTTGTAAACACAAGTGTAACCGAAAGTTTGTGAATATACCAAGCAGAGAATGAATTGTTTTTGTGCCAGTGCACTGGTTCACCAACTCGATTTGTCACATTTATTCAAAAAACGCACTCTTAAAAGGCTCTTTTTGCAAGCGATACCATTTGCGTCATGTGATTGTTAGAAATCAGCAGTGATACATGACCTTAATTAGTTTGATTAACAATTTTTTGACAACAAAAAAATCAACTCACTAATTAGCAGAGATTGTGGCCACAGAATGTGCTTATGCAAATAGTGATGCAGCTCGAAACAAATGATCTGTTGGCGCAATTGATGGCTCAGTGGTTTGGCAGTTTGCCGATGATGATGATGTCGTTGGCGGCGGTGCAGACGCTGCTATGTCAACATTAACACTGCATCAATGGTGCATACACTCCTCTCCAAGCACTGTATCCTTCATGGCTCTGATTTCACCTGTTGACATTACTTTCGTACACGTTTGGCTGTCCTCCTCGTCCCCCTCTCTCTTGCTCTGACCACGATTCAAATGAGCAGAGACTGTTCACCATTACCATCACCACCAGCAGCAAGTTCGATGCACCAACACTGACACACTGAAGCAAGCACTGGTGTTTCCCTGGTGTATCTCAGAGTGTGCTATCAAAGGAGAAGAGCCGTTGTGGGCATTTTCTACACAGTTGGCAGTTGTCGGGAGATGAGAAGATGAGATGACGAGTTGGAATGAGGAAGAATACTAGCCAGTGCTTAGCTGCACCAGCACCGGCACCACTGCACACTACAACAACCACCCACTTACAGAAGATGAAAGTGAAGATGCCAGGAGAAACAAAAAAGCTATTACGAAATTGTCAGCTTGAGCCGATGTAAAAATAACACTGAGGAAAACTGACTTACTGAGAGACTGTAACAGGGTATGCAGTGGCAGTCACAGTGGAAGATAAGACCGAGTGCACACACCACTCACTGGAGTCACTCTATTGATTGCACCAGTAACCTGACCCAGACACCACCACCAGTCAGTCAGTCAGTCAGTCAGCCAAGTTATGGCATTTACTTCTTTTCACCCACCCCAAGCACTCATTACTTTTTGTTCACTTTTCGGTTTTTTGATTGAAACACCACTGTGACCGCTACCGTTATCGGCGTCAAAAATTAATTGCGCCATATGAAAAAAATGCACTGGATAATTGAATCAATCAACGCTGCCAGTACTCTGTACGCCGCCGACTGCCTACTGCTGCCGTCCACAATCGACCTGACGTCAATATTGAAGCCGGACCTACTGTGGGACGGATAAAAACTGTGAGAACTGACCACCTTGCGAAAGAGGGCGAACAAATTCAGCACAATTCCAGTCGTCCATTCGAAGTGAATGGATCGATTCAAATTCTGAATGACTTCAAATGCGACTATATAGACTGGGAAGGACTATATTTCAGTCTATTTGTACCTGTTTTACTGTTAAAAATCTACTTTTTTGACAACAAACGCCTCAAATGCTGATGAGGATTTGATGCCCTCAATCAGATTATCTAATTTATTTTTACTTATTTTTCTATTATTCGGTCAAGGCAAAGATGGCCACACCTGATTATGACCAGTTTGCCGAAGATCACCAGTGCCTTTTAATTGTGATCAAGCAAATCGGTAAGTGTTTTGTTGATGTTCAAAGGTGAATGTACCGACTGTTTACTGTTTACATTTGCCCCTTTAGGTCCTCAGATGAACGCCTCGCTCTTCAATCGGATATACGACAGACTATCTCAGCTATACGAGTTCAAAATTACCGATAACAAAGGCATGGGCTTTGAGAGAACGGTCCGGCTGAGGTATAAACAGTCATACTCAATTGAAAACAATGCTTGGGGCGAGTTTCAAGCGCACCGTCGACTGGTCGGCCTCATCACAATTGCCCGTTCCTTCAACGACAATGAAATCGAGTCCATCTGCGAGCTGCACAACACCATTCGGGACACCTACGCCAACACGTTGTTTGACTCAAGGTGCTTTGTTATTGGAAACTTATCAACAACAACGACTGAAAAAGTTGTATTTTTTGAATCAGAAGAGCTGTGCTGTGAACAAATTGAAGCCCGTGTCCAAGAGCTGATCACCGGCCTCTTCTGGGTGCTTGAATCAAAGCGGCTAGATCGAGCCAGTGAGAAGATGGACAAGATTCCTCTGCTGATGGCGCCATTTGAGGAGAAGGCGCTCTTTGGTCTAGACAATGACACATTTGCGTTTCGGCGCAAGTGCATGGGCCGCATGCGAAAGCACATTGCCGACCTGTCACTGCTCGCTGGTCTACCGCAAGAATCTATTACAAATTATATTTCTGCAATTGAGCAGCTGAAAGCAGTTGGTGATAAGTTGTGGCTTGCTTCCGCCTACGAAGGACTCTGTGCCGCCTCGCTAGCGCTACTCTTCCCAGACCGGTGGCATCAAATTCATCTCCTCCGTCGTCAGTTTCACTTTGAAAAGAGTCTCTTTCACGATTTGATCTCAAGATGTGATTACGAAGTGTCTCGGTCTGAAGTTTGTGAGGCGATGAGGCGAATAGCGGCAAACAGTGAAGGCGTCATTTTAAACGGCGAGGACTCAAGCAGTAAAGCTGGGGCCAACAAAAACATTCTCACTGTCGATCAGTTCTACGATCGCTATAAAGAAGCCGCATCTTACTATGCACTGGTAAAAAGCTTTCATTTTGCTTGTAAACAGTACTTCATTTTTGTCTACATTTTTAGTATCGTGGCGCATCTATTCTTGAATTCGAATGCAGTTTCAAAGCAGCTCGAACTTTAATATTCTTTGAACGCTACCTTAAGGCTTCTGATTTTATCCAGAACGCTGTGTTCATCACATTTACTCAGACAACCGATGAACAAGTATGTTTTATTTATCAAAGTTTTTTTGTATTTCACAACATTTCTTTTTGTTTAGATTGAAAGGTTACTTCAAATATCGCAGCTGTACGAGAACATCCGCTTTTACCGGAAGGCGGCATTCTACAAACGCTTTGCCGCCCTCAAGTCCGTCTCACTGCATGTGAAGTCGCCCAATTGGGAGCGATGCTACTTTCTGATGTTGCCCGCGCTGCACGGCTATGGGGTGACTCTTGATCCGACTGAATACGACCAGCGACTGGCGCGTAATGACGTCCACTGGTCGGGCATTCACGTCCAGCTGGTGCAGGAGATGATCACCACGGCGGTGAAGATGGAAAACCAGACGCTAGCCATGAGGCACCTCAGCTTTATGCTGCAGTGCCTCTTCAACCACATCAGCCCCAGTCAGCGGCAGGACTTTGCCACTAAGCTCTCCTCGCTTGCCTCCAAGTGCGGCGAGGGCTCCCCGGTGATACTGAAACTTTCCAATAGTGCCATCATACCCTCGGTGAACTTCACCAAGTTTCCAACTGTGATCTTTTTTAAAGTTGAACCCCTTGCCCCCTATCTGCGTCCAGTCAAATTAAAGTTGATATCATCGGCTGAAACGGAGCGCCTCAAAGAACTGGCCCAAAACTCAGGGCCATTCATTTACACGCCCCTTCAGCTGAACCGCCCGTTCAAGCAGCCGCCGCCGAAGGTGACCCGGGACTCGGTGAGCAAGGTAGCCTTCTACTGGGCGGAGGGCAACACCGGCAAGGTCACCATCAGCCTGCACAACTACCTGCCCATTGAGCTGAACATCTCCTCGATCATGGTCATGACTGACGGTGTGGCCTTTGAGCCGAACCACGATACCTCACTCAAAATATCCCCCCTCACCTCATTTACCAACATCGCCATGACCGGCATTCCGCGAGCTTCCGGCACGCTGGACATTTTCGGCTACAAGATTCACTCGCTGGGAATCAAGTCAGACTGCCAACTAAGTCAACTGCCAAATGCTCGAAAGTTAAAGTTGCCAGCTCGCTTCGCCGTTGAGGTGGTGCCTCGGCTGCCGCTGATGTGTGCCCAGTGCCTCGCCGACGACCTCACCGCCGAGTTGCGCTCATCAAAAGCCATATCACCCACTGAAGATGTCTTTACTGACATGCACATATCAAACTCAACCTTCATTGAACTTTATACTGGTTTGTTTCTTTTCACCGTTGACCCTACAACGCATTTTAACCATGGTTTAATTTGATAGGTCAATGCAAAACATATCAAATGAAACTGTCAAATATTAGTCGAAATGTCGACGAGCAAATTGATTTTGTGGAGGTGTGCGTCATCTTCCCTAAGAATATCAACCCTGAACTGCAAAAACTAGTCACTGTTGAGTGGGACAATGAACAATTGAACAACACTTTGCCGATTGGCCGCGAGCTGAACACCACCTTTGACATTACCATTTCTGTAAAGGGAAACTTTGTCTGCCATCTGAAGCAATCGCAACTGGTAGCAAATAATATGGAGGTTAACAGGAACAACAAGCTGACTGCCAGTAATATGTCACTGGCGCAGAAAAAGTCGCAAGTGCTCGGCTCAACCAAACTGGCCAACTTTATCAATGAGCTGCAGACGAAGAAGTTCAACAGTGAACTGAATAATGCTAGCAACAATGTTTTAGAAGTCGATAATGAGACTGAATTTCCCGATGAAATCTTTAAAACTTCTGTAAGTTGTTTATATTTATCTATCATTTTTTCATTTTTTTTCTTTTTCAGATTGTTGAATTTTGTCTTCAATTCGATTACAGCGGTGGTCCTGGCCTCAATTCAGGCTTTTGCCGTCAGACGAGCGTTCACTTTGTTCTCGAAGTGAGCCCGTCAGTCCTCCTCACCCACTGGGACGTCCTGTCCGCTGAACAGTTGAGTAGAATAGATCTGTGCTTGATTAGCCTTGTCCCTTTTTTCTAACGCCGCCCTGTCCATTTCAATTTACAGACCGGATGAGTGTTACATGGTGTTTGACGCTCTGAACGCCACCGAACACGAGCTCACTCTGCTGTACGCACAAAATAAGGAAATGCTCATTGAGTCGCGGGAGAAGTGTCGTATTCCGGTGCCAATTAAACGCTGTCCTCTCAACTGCCTCTCCGCACTCGGCGACGACGATGAGCCCCTCTCACTTTCCTTCTACGGAGGAAACGCCTCAACCCAGTGCCAAAATACTACTACTAGCAATAATAACAACTTTAATAATCTCAATCATAATAAGCAGGCGTCTCCTGCGAAGGCTCCAAGCACCGACTTTCTCAGCTACATTTTCCCCACTGAACAGAAGCTGAAGGCCATCCTCGCGAGAATTCGCCTGCACATCAGCTCACAAATCAATCTCCAGTGGCACCTCGCCATGTCCCCTGATCTGCCTCTGTCGGAGGGACTGGTCTCCGTTGACCAGGTTCCCTACACCAATGAAATGCTCAAGGCGCTGCTCATTCCGCCCATATCAAGTGGTATGTGTGTCTTCTCAGTGTCGACATATACTGTGTATACTTACGCTAATTTACCCTCACTGTGCTTGCTTGGCATAGAAATTCAAATCAACGAGCTGAGGCTTCGCAGCTCGCACGGTGAAATTGCCATAAAAGTGGCCGAACAGGCGACCATCCGCACTCGATTGCACAACACCTCGGAGACGTCGCTGCAGCAGCTGCGACAGTACCTGTTCTGCTACCAGGACTACCAGACGGCTGCCACCACCACCACCACCAGCAGCACTATGACCAAGGGGGCACAGTCGCACAGCAGTCACTACCACGGCGGCATGAACTCCAAGGTGGTCATCAGTGGCAGCGATTCGATATGCATCGACCAGGTAAGCACTGATGATGATGAGCGTCGTTAATTGGCGTGCTTAACCAGCAAGCAGCACCCTTCTAACAACCAGTAACAATAATGTTTACTTTCTTCTATCTCCACCAGCTACCATCCAGCGAAACGCACGAACACGAGTGTGGACTGGTCTTTCTGTACGCCGGCGTGTACAAGCTCCAGGTCTGCTGTCTGCCCGAGGAGAGCTTTCAGAAGCAGAAGAGCAGCTTTGAAACTCGCTACTGGATTGAGGCGAGCAGCGCCCAGTCGCTCTTTACCTGTCTGCACACCATCGAAATAACGGTCGAGGAATGAGGGGCATAAGGAGTGATAACAAACAAATAAAAAGTGACGGTGCTGACAGGACAGGAGAGGTGTCTGACAATGGTGGCGATGGTGATGATGGTACGGCTGCTCGCCGTGGGCACACACAGTGAATGGGTACAGGCTGGTCACGAGAGCCAGTCACTGACTGAAATTTCACTGCCCGCCCTAGATTGGGCATGATATTTCACCAGCTGGTTGGTTGCCAGGTGAGCGCCCAGTGGTGCTGGTGGTGGTGGTAGTTGTCAGATCACCTGAGTTTTCGACTCCAGTTAACTTCTCAATGGGAAAGTTATCGACTGGAGCCAGCGCCGGCGCACACAGCGCGCGCACAGACTGCTGACTCTCCAGAGAGAAAGCAGCGCTGCCAGAGAAGTGCTCTGTGCTCACCACATTCACTCTGCAAGCTTCATCTTTCTCTCTCATTTCTCGCTCTCTCTCCGTCTCAGTCTGCCTTTCTCGGCTAGTGAGGCGAGTCATTTGGTGTCTGGCCGGCCGACGCACCGATTCTTCATCTTCCGCAGCGGCATCATCATCATCATTTCCAGTCCATCATCTGTGCATTGCTTTTGTGGGTGTGGTGTCGTCGGCAAGAATATTCTGCCCTCTTCATGCTCTCAGCGGCTTCGGCCAGAAGCGGTTGAATCATTTCGCGGGACCCTCCAAACATCACACCATCCACCACCGCAAGGTAAGTAGGCATTTACTGCTGTTGTTTGGAGTTATCACTTCAACATTGACATTGTTTACCTCTCTTCTACAACTGCCACTTGATACTCTTATTACGCGCGCGCGCCAATGTCAATAGACGACGACGGTGATAGCATGGTCGCTTCCCAATATGATGATCTCTTCTATCAGGGGAAATCAAACTGCGCGATAAAGATGTACGCTTTAGGCATGCCCCCAAGTGTGGCGGGTGTTATCAAAATGTCCCAAGTCAGTTTTAGTGAGTCAGTGACACACAAATCTTGTCGATGCAACTGCATTGCACCATGTAAGAGGAGATTTATGTACTCTTACTTTTGCTGACGCATATTTTTAGGCAATCGACTTTTAGTTGACAAAATATGTGTGTGTTTACATCAGCTGAACGGAGATTTTTTAAATTCTTTCCTAGTAATCAGGCAACGCTAAATGTCACGAGTTGAGCTGTTGATAACTGCCACTAAAATTAGTCTAGACATGTTGTGAGTCACTTTTAATGAAAGCCACTTTGACCTTATCAGTCATTTGCCGAAAAGTGTTTGTTTTTGTTCTCTTCTCCGCTATCGATTACACTAAAGGAAGAAAGCATGTTCAACAAGCAAAGTGGTAGTCTGCTTCCTCAATTTCCCGAAACCGGCGTTTTCCTCTTGTTAGCTCTGATAAGTAGACACTAGTGCACTTTACAAAGCATTAGATTCTACCCAAACACTGAAGTCTGTCAGTACAAAGGGGAGGCACAGAGCTTTCATTCCATTTTATCACCGAGAAAGGCTGTCATTTTGCGGTGATGAATACGCCTAATTTGCACGCTCGTTACTGGTTGTTGTCGTTGATGGTTTCGCCAAAGAGAAACACACAAACAACTTCATTGTGTTTTGTACACAGCTTTGCCTGTAATAGTACTGCTACAATCTAACATCAGTCGCAAATCGCTTTGGCGACTTTCCTATTAGAATTTCGGTTTCCTGCAGCAACTCAATCACGTCGAAGGCGCTGCTGCTGTCGCTACTGCAACCGGCTTCTGCTGATTCACCCAACGGCTGATTGCTGCTGGATGCTGCTTCTGCTACTACTTCTGCCTGACTGCCTGCTCACTTGAGAGAATTTTTATTGCCTTTTGAAACCGTTGGCAAGACTGTCTTTTGAGAAAACACACAGTAGGCTGATCAGCCAGCCACTTTCAGGCTTAGGCTCAACTCAGCTCTTTTTCGGGCTGTCTTTCTTTCTTTCTTTCTCTCGCCATTTTGCAAAGAGTACATCGTGCCACTTTGTGTCAATGGCATTGAGGCAGGTTTGCTTGCTTGCTTTCAGGTAGAGACAGCGAGAGGGCTGACGTTCACCGAACTTGTGCTACTTCTAATTAAGTAGAGTGCAGCAGTAGTGTAAAGAAGTAAAGTGTCTATGTGCCTCAAAAGTCTGAAAAACTGCACTGTGCCGATTTTAAGACTGAGACGCTTGCGTGTGTAGGTAAACAGTGTGATTCTCGGTGGATTTTACCGTTTTGATTCTAATCACACTCACTGATCACCCACTGATAGCTGTGCTCTCCCCTAGTCGACTAGCAACTAGTTTCGGTGAAGGCGATCAGTCCTCGCTGAAGGCTTCTCCTTCTTCTTAGTGCATCGGCCAGTTTTCTCACGTACTCACTTTGCACATACACTCACTCCGTTCACCGAGGAATGGTCTGCAGGCTAATTACCGGGCTGGCTGGCTTCCACCACCACTGCGGTGGGGATGCATGGCACTGATTTGGCCATTCAGTGCATTCAGCCTACATCTTCACCGACCACTTACTACTACCCGATAAGTGATGATCGCCAGTTCGACCATCTCCGACCACTAGTCTGCTATCACCCGACGACGCACAGAAGCGTGCTGCTGCTGCTTCCGACGATAAGGTCGCCGCTGTTTGACTACAACAACTTGTTAGGCAAACATATACACTGACAGTCAGTGAGCCAGTGTGTGCCCCACATGTGGCGGCAGATGAGGAGGTTGGCTGGCAATTGCATCGCCAGGAAAGACCTGTCGTCGCCGCCGCTACCAGCTACCAATTGATTCATCGTTGCAATGCAGCAATCACCGTCTCTCTCTTTCACTTAATTTACTTATCTCTATCTCTTCTTTCCTACTCTCCTCCTTACAGATATGATGATTGAAGCCATCCTCCGACTCCTCATCAGCATTTCATTTAAATAGTCCACTTCACACATACCTCTCGCCATCTCAACTCTCTCACTCTCTAATGGATCTGCTCTGTTGCCTGCAACACTAATCTCCTCTCTTATCAATACTATTATTTTGTAATTTATAGTTTTGTACATTGTTTTTGTTTTGAACTTTTATACCCCTGTTTTTACTGCTCTCTTTTCTACTGTACTATACTCTCTTTTGGACCACTCTACTACTACTTCCACTACTTTCCAGTAATCTCATCCCACCTCAACAAAACTCGACACAATGCTGGACACAGTACAGGAACTCCGCCAGTGGTTCTGGACTGAGTCAATCTGGACCCCGCCAAATGCCACCTGGGCGATGTACGAGGAGAAGGGCTTCCGCTACTTCAACGACATCTACTACTCGGCCTACACGGCCTTCATTCTCGTGCTGCTACGCTTCACACTCGACAAGTAAGTGCAGTTTTTGTGTTTTGCTTATTCCGCGTTTTTTGTGTGTCAGCCAGTCAAGTGAAGTGTCCCACTCTCTCTCTCTTTTTATTTATCTCTTCCTCTCTCTGCTCCATTTCCCCTCAAGCAGACAGTCAGTGACAGTTGCTTTACCTTTTTTATATTTCAAGTCTGTCTGGCCAATTTTACATTTAGTAATAATTTGTTAGGCGACAGTTGGGCGAATTAGCGCCAAGGGCTGTCACAATGTAATTACGATCGATTGTCCAGACAGACAGAAAACACACACTCACACACAAATGCTCACGCCCTTTGATTAGTGCTGCACGGTGCACGCTTTAGTCTCTCTCTCTCCGCCTTGCAATTACCGGCGCCTTTGTACTGCTTTGCCTGTTTGAGTTCACCGGACCTAAATGGCCGTTGTTGGTGGTGGTGGTTCACACTAGTATAAACACACCCTACCTAATGCGGGAAGAGAGGGAAAGGGAATTGCTTCATAGTAGCGAATTGCCAGTCATTTAATCTCATTACCCTCTTTGCAGGTATGTTTTCCAGCCGTTGGGAGTTTGGTTCGGTTTGCAGCCTGCCCGCGCTCGTCCGCCGCCTAGGAATGCCGTCCTGGAGAAGGCATTCTGGAAGAATCGCGGAAAGCTAAACGATAAGGAGGTTTGTAAAACGCTAGATTGCTTCACTTTTTTCCGTCACTAACAGCAACATTTTACTTTTTGTGTGCTCTATTGTGCAATAGCTTGCCGGTCTGGTCAAACAGCTCGACTGCACTGAGCGAGAAGTGCAGCGATGGATGCGCCTCAAGGCTGCACATGTTCGACCCACTGTTCTCTCGAAGTTCACCGAAAGTGCTTGGAGGTGCGCCTTCTACTGTGCCCTCTTCATCTACGGTGTTGTCATTCTCTGGGATGTAAGTGTTGCCCCTCTTTTCGAAATGGTACTCTTGTACTAAACAACTGAAATGCTGCTTTCTCGCCATTTAGAAACCTTGGATGTGGGACTCTGTCCACTGCTTCCTCGAGTACCCGTACCACGTAAGTCTCAGCCTTTTTCACCCCTTTCAGCAAAATGCTTACCTTGTTCTGCTTTATCTCCGTTTGTACAGTATGTCTCAAATGAGGAGTGGTGGTACTACAACATCGAGTCAGCTTTCTACCTTTCACTGCTCTTTTCGCAGTTCTTCGACGTGCAGCGAAAGGACTTTTGGGTGATGTTCGTACACCACGTCGTCACCCTGTGCTTGTTGACCTTCTCTTGGGCCTGCAACTTGGTTCGCATTGGAACGCTGGTGCTCATCATTCACGACTTTGCCGATATTCCACTTGAGGTATGGTTTGCAGCATGAGAGAGAGAGAGAGAGAGAGATAGAGATGTCTTGTGGTGGCTTGAGAATCACCAACTAACTCGTGTTTTCTCTTCTGCATGGGATATGGTGTGTAGGGAGCCAAAATGATGGCTTACGTGAAGAAGCAGAAAGTGGCTGATGTCACGTTCAATGTGTTCGCCCTGTGCTGGGTTGTGTCGCGCATTGGCTTGCTGCCTTATCGCATCATCTACTTCTCTTCCTACGTCGCGCTCGGTCTGGTGCCCATGTTTTCCGCGTACTACATCTTCAATGGCCTTCTCATTGCACTGCAAACACTGCATATCATCTGGACATTCTTCATTATCAAAGTGGCAATACACGCCTGGAATAACAACGGCGTAAGTGGCCGACCTGCTCCTCTAGCCCCCTGCGCGGGCAATTTGTACTCATCCTCACCCTTCTCACTTCTTTCCTTCTGCTCCCTTCTCTCCCAACGACAGATTCGCGACATTCGCTCCGACGATGAGGACGACGATGAGTGGCTGTCCTCTGGCAGCGGCAGCAGCAGCGGCAGCAGCAGCGGCAGCGCCAGCAGTGGTTCGAAGCGCAGCTCAAAGATTTTCAGCGCCGAGTACGAGCAGGCCGCCGCCGGTGGTGACCGACCGCTGAAGAAGAAGGCGTCGAATGGAGGAGTGGCGATGAACGGCAACGCCAAGAAGACCTCGGCAGCTTTGAACGGAACAAAGTCGGTGGTGCACTCTAGCTAAGAATGCCAGTGCCACAGTCAACCATTTCCCACCACACCAGGCACGTAGTATGCTTCAGCTTGCGGTGCACCCTAATTCCTCTCCTAATTCTTAGATACTTAAGTGGTGTTATTGTTTTAGTGAACTTGTTCCAACTCGCCACACACTTTTGGAGTGTGGGAGAATCTTCTGCTGTATTATTTTTTCCTCTGTATTATTTTCAAGGGACGCATTTTCATTGTGGAGTGAATTGATCATTTACGGTTATTCTGCTAAACCACCACCTCCACCACCACCACACACACAACATAGCCATTTTATATTTTGTATTACGATTGATATTTGATGTTCATCATCAGCACACTGATTTATACGCGCATCGATTTTACTATTTAATGTCTCGCAATTCATCCAACTATAAATAAAACCACCTTTTTCACTGCATCATCAAATATGAAGATATACACAGCTTTTCAGCAGTATCCTTTTTCTCTCTTTCACAGGCACGGTCAATGGCAAGGCGGGGACAAAAGTGGGGCAATGTTACAATAGGTTATGATCAAGTTTCTTGCTTCTGGTCATAATCACTTGATGATGATGGAGAATGCCGGAAAAACATGTCAAGGACGGGGTCCTTTCCAACATGTGCTGTAATTCAGTGTGCTTGAAATGTGAAACCACCTTCCACCGAAGTGGAGGGCAGAGCAGAGATTGTCTTCTCTACACCTAAATACTGTGGACGTTAGTGTTATGCAGACATATCACAGCACCAGTTATCAGCCTGATTGTAATCACTGGAGCAATTGCTATTGATTGAAAGAAGTGCATTGATATTATATTGATGAAGATGCTCTCTTTCCTTCTTTCTTTTCTAGTCACTTCTAGCTTTGAGGTGAAAACGCGTGGTTTTATGTGCCTGCATGAAAATGAATATCCTCTTCAAAAGTGTCTCCTTTCTGGCCATCGCCTTTGCCGTGGTGAACTGCGCCACTGTGCTCAACAGTAACAGCAGCAGCAGCAGCAGTGAACGGGTCACCGGAGACCATGCAGCACAGATGAACGTTCTAAAGAAGGTGTCCGACAGTCTTTCCCGTGCAGTCCATTTACCACAGGAGAACTGCACCACCACCACCAGCAGTGAGGAGGACTGTGAAGAGTCGACGGAGATTCCCGTCATCTGCTGGATACAGGTGGCCGGCATTTCCGTGTCCTTCTGCCTCTTCCTGGTGTGCTACATTCAGTACCGACGACTTCGTGTCCGCTCAAGGCAGTTCAAGAGTCAGCTTCTCCTGTGAAAGGCAACATTTGATACTCCTCACCGTTCTCCTCTCCTACCGACAAACTGTAACCACACTGTGATTTGCAAATAAATGCTCATTTATTGGTAGCACTGCAGCCAACACCACTGCCCCTTTAGAAGCACAGCAGAAAGATGCATACATCGGCGGCGGCGATGAGAATGGTGAAGAGGCCATAAAAGAGCAGGCCGATGAGGTAGGCTTCCACCCAGAAGTGCAACACATGAAAGTTGTATATTTCGGGATGTTTAAAGGTGAGAACGGTGCAGGTGACGCCTGCAAAAGCAAAAGCAAACAGTTGTTCAGTTGTGTTCAGACAGGTGTCAACATAGCACAAACACACAGCAGAAAATGGTGGTGACTTACTGAGGGCAATGACGCTGAAGCTGAGGATGAAGGTGAGCACGTGCAGGGTCACCTTGCGGTACTGCGGTCGGCGGGTGGTGAAGATGCGGTAGGAGGCGTCCAGGAGGGCGACTACGGTGGCGGCGAGAGCCGAGCCGAAGACGGCCTGCGTCCAGTAGAGGCGACTGGCGGAGAGGGGCTGCACAGAGCCCTCCTCTGCGTACACCGACGAGTAGTCGAGCAGGTTGAGGGAGATCAGCGTGAAGACGTTCAGGCCGAGCAGGAGGAAGAGGGTCATCTCCGTCCAGATGAGTTTGGTGCTGTTGAAGGCGGAGTCCAGCGGCTGCGGACTGTACTTCTCACTGCTCAGCGCCGGGTAGCACTTGACGATGGGGCCGATGGAGGCGTTCACGTGACAGGCGATGCCGCACTGCTCCGCTCCGGTGTCCTGAATCTCCACGCGGTAGAGGAACAGTGGCAGGTCTGTGTTGTGGTGTAGGCAGAAAAGAGTTGATTAGGTGTTTGATATTGGAAGACATCAACACACATACTTGAGCTGAGCTGGCGAATTCGCATAAAGGCGACACTGGTCAGGGGGTGGTTTCGCTCAAAGAGAAACTTCACCAGGTACAGTGAGCCCTTCTGCTTGGAGCTGTGGTTGGAGGGCTTCGCCGTCGTCACGTAGGGAATCTTGCGAATGAAGCACGACTTGAGGAAGATCAGATCCAGCTCCAGCTTGGTCAGGTGAAGGCGGTTCCGGTTCACCAGCTCCACTATGAGAATGCGCCCCTGATCTCGCTCCAGCTGGCGGCGCTTTCGCTTCTCCATGCGCATCAGCCCATCGACGATGGTGCCGCTCTCCAGGCTGGTGCTGTCCTCCCCCGAGGAGCCGTCTTCGTGCATCAGCTTCGTCTGACTGTCCTTCTCAAGGTGAAAGCAGTCGACAAAGTACAGTCGCACAATGTACAGGTAGTAGCCGGCGGTGCTGCCGCCGCCTCCGCTGCCTGCTAGCTCACCACCACCACCGCCCCCCTCCTGAACCTTGTCCAGTTCACTGTTGCGCACATCGTCATCCACCAGCAGGTGAAGTCGAGTGTAGGCCTTGCCGATGGTCATCAGAAAGATGGCGCCTACAATCAACAGCAGATTGGTGGAGATGATGGCCAGCAGTGGTATGATCGACGGCAGGTACTTGAAGGCGATGATCAAGTCAGTGTACAGAATAAGCCAGTACATTTTTGTAGTTTTTCAATTTAATGAGAAAAATGGCGCACTCACAGTAAGATCAAGAACACGTATGACATTGCAAGTGCTGTCTGCGCTTGACCTATCTACTTTTGTGTTTGTTCAAAAATAGAACTTTTATCTGATTTTTTATTAGAAAAAGGTTTTATACTTACAAAAAATGTTTATCACAAATTGTCAATTACTCTATATGGAATGGGGCAAACGAGGCTAGAGTTTTATCAGAGGATTTTGCGCAGAAAAAAACTTGACACTTTTTCTGGCTAACCCACACTAGGGCGAGGATTGAAGAGATCAAGGCACTGGAGATGATTGTATGGCCGGGGAGTTGATTTAACTGCACACTTAGTTGACCAGTGCTGATGATTTTGGAATGCACTTTAGAATCTACTGAAGCGAAATGTGCCTTTTGAATTGCATCATAAAAGAGCGACTGTCATTTTCGATTGAGCTGATGTCGTAAATATCGCCATTCTTGATGCTTGTTACTTCACCAGGCTCTTCAGTCCGGTGACGACATTTGATGATGTAGCTGTAGACCACTTTTAAGCAGTCGAGCCGAGGTTTAGTACTTGTGAAAAGCGGTATAAGCTTTGCTTTAGATATAGTTTTCATTTTATCTGCTTCATTAGATGATAATTCTTCATTGACAGTTATGATGTTTTTGCTATTGTTGCTGTCATCACTAGTACTCAGGACAAGTGGCTGTAGGCAAAGTGGAATCGCAACCAAGTAAAAAATCACCCTTTGCTGTGGATGAAATAAAAACCAAGTGTGAGTAAGATTTTGAAACCCGGTAACTCCTTCTCTTACCATTGTGATACCTTCGTTGATGATAATTTGATTAGTGTTGATAAAAGTTGATGAGCTCTTTCCAAACAAGTACTGCTTTTCGTACTCGAGCCCATCCAAGTTGTCCAGAAGCATCAATGATTCTAGGTAAATTTTTAAAATTAGTATTTTAAATACAAAAAGAAACACTTATTTACCTTCTTTAACAGGTGAAAATATGTACAACAAAATTGCTACGAATGTCAACAAACATGGAAATGTCCAAAACAATCGGAATGGCTGATGGTGTTGTGATGAAAGAGCTTATGAAAAATCTACAACGCATTTTCTAATATAAACTTACCAGTTTATTGTAGCAAAAAACAATTGTCGCACACTGCGCAACGATAAAGAATAGTAGAAGTCGTACGAAGAACCAGCGAAGACCAAGTGCATCCCGGCGAATACTAATCTTGCAGTGGCTTCCATTGCTTTGATACTGTTGGATTGTGAGCGAAATGGGTTCGTTCATTAGATTTCGATATTTTGTTGAATGCAGGATCATTCTGTTGTGAGAAGATGAGAATGTTGTTGGTAGTTGGTGCCCGCCACATTCGGTCAATCGTCAAATCCAACAAGTCAAAACAAGTAAACAGTGGCCAACATGTGCTCTGCTAGGATATGAGTGGAATGTTTTGAAGGGTGCGTGGGGAAACATTACGATTCATTTTCCATTTGTGAGCTCTTAATTAATGTAGGAAATTTGAAGAATAATAAAGAAAGTGACTCGGGTCAAAGGGAGTCGGCAAGTTGGCCCACAAAAGTTAGTGAGCCGCCCAAGCTCGAGATATTTTTCCAAAGTGGGCATGTGAATCGATTGTACATATCGATGTACTCGTCTGCTCACGTTTAAAAAAATTTAAAATTGTCATGCAAATTTTTTATTATTCTCATTTGAGAAGGGTAATACAATACAATACAATACAATTCAATACAAGACAAGACAAGATAATAAATAAAATGTAAATTGAATACAAGTTCCTATAAATGATCGTCATAAAAGCATGCATTGTGTTGAAGATCCGGATGTAGTTTGGGGTACAGTGATGAAATTCCCAGCAAAATTTTAGTCAAGTGATCGATTGAAGTGCTTCACATTTTGGAGAAGCAGCGAATCGGTGCATTGATCTGCACCCAGATATATTCAGGATCAGGTGTTGGCTCCTGGTTTTTGCTTTCTGCTAGTTTCTCTTCCTCTTGAAGCTGCTGTTGTTGTTCCTGTGTCAGCTGTTCGCCGCTGTTTGAGCCAAGTGATTCACTTGACTCATTCAAAGTAGCCAAGGTGTTTTTCGTTAGTTTCTCTTCATCTTCATCCAGCAGCTTCTCCTCAATAATCTCCTCCACTGGATAGTCATTGGAGTTGAATATTTCAAACACAACGGGCTGCTTTGGTGTGTGACTTAGTTTAAACGTTGTTGTCTTTGTGATAGTGCACCCGAGACGATCATAATACGGAAAGTTTGTAAGATTTTTGTCGGTCCGCTTAAAGTTGTTGAACGATTCATACTTTTCGACGTCTTTTGAGTTTATTTTCACCGTAAAGATGACACTGGTAGCTTTACTTTTTGAGCTAGAGAGCTCCTTCGGTTGAGTATTTTCTTCAAACACTTCGTTTAACAACTTCTGATAGAACATGCTAATTATATTTTCTAAAGTCAGAAGGCGTGTTGAAGCGGCGTATAAACTCCCCTTGTCGGCAAATGTTGAATAAATATTTAGTTTGGAAAAATCTAGAGTAAAAACTTCTTTAGCGAATCGAATGGAATCTCCAAAGCACATTGCAATATGACTGTGTTCCAGTGTTGACTCGTCAAAAAGCTGGCACAAAAACGTGAAGGCTCCATTTAGGCTGGTGAACATTTCCGAGAGGAGGCTCATTCTTTTCAGCTGACTTTCTTTTGCCAATTCCATTGAGCTGGCTGTCTGGGAAGCGATGATTCGATCAAAATATTGAAAGGGAATTGGAATGATATCGTTGTCGTAGAGTAAATACTGGAAGACGTTGACAGCAAACTTGATGAACGATTCACGTTTGACCAGGCCATGGGTGAATCGAATTGGTATCAGCGTGTTTTTATTTGCCTTTTTGTAACACTTGGAGATGTTTTTCTTTTTATTTGACGATGAAAGCGTTAGAAGACCTTTCACATGGTGAACCTTTGCCGGCGTCTTGCCGGGCATGGCTTGGTTGAAAGCCGGCGAGTGTGTATGCATCATGTGTAAGTAAATTTTGAGTTTAAAATTAAAAACTAGTTTAAAAATGACCCAAAGATGATGCAAAAGTTGGGCCGAAAGTTAAAGAGAAAATGTTAAAAGGCACAGCTGTTCAGGTCGTGTGCATCATTGTGTTGATTAGAAAACGGTTACGCTGGGAAGAGCACTTTTCGGTGTTTTGAATTTTTCTTTCCGAAAGTATTTCTCCAGAAGTATACCCCTTTGAATGACACAGGATTCAATTTCTGGTGAGCGTGACCATCTTCAACTTCTATCCAAAATCTCGAATTTGACAATTACAATCACAATTGCTCCAAAATTAGCAGTCAGTTGAAGTGGGCACCAGTTGTGTCTCCCTCAGCATTGGTCATCACCATGGCCACCTGTTGCATCACTGTGTCCGTGAATGGTGGTTAGCACACTTGTACTACGGGGAAAAGAATTTACTAGTGCGCCAGTGCTGTTGGAACAAATGCTGCTGCTGTTTTGTGTTCTTTACCTGCTCTATCAGCGTGTGTGTGTGTGTGTGTTTGTATTGAGCTCCTCTCGATGACAGTTGAGCACTCTCGACAGTTTACAATTTCGTAACGGCAGTACCCTGACTGCTGTCTTCAGAGACAATGGTTGAGAATACCTTCATTTTGAATCGCTACCTCAAGCGCCAGTTTGAGACTGGAAGCAGCTGTAAAAGCACTGCCACAGCAAATCAACAGCAACAGGCAGATTATGATTTAAATGCCAATGAATTCAACCAGATCAATTCGGAACTCCTTTACAAACAAAATGAACTTTTAAAGGAAAAAGATCACGAAACTCAAGTTTACTACGACGAGCCTCTCTGGACTCCCAGTTTGTTAGATGAAGTTAACCGATCTCTCAACCTTCTCTGCGAGACGGTCTATTCGGAATCGCCCAGCAGGAGTTCATTCGCCAAGCTGCCCAATTGTCTGCGGCGAAAACAGCAGTATATATGCAAGTCAAAGTATGTTGAACGCCAACAGGACACAAAACTGACTGCCGTTTATAAAAATGGCCGCAACATTGATAAAGACTATCTACCCAATGTTCTTACGGAAAAAGAACCAGTCATTAATCAATGCTTTTACAACATGAGTTTCATTGGTAATTACTAGTAGTTTTATTACTTAAACATTAGGTAACAGCATTCATTTTTTTCTAGATTCAGTCTCTTCGCATAAAAAATGCTGCCCAAATGGAGTGCTTATAAATTCTGTTCCATTTAAAAGTACACCTATTCCGAAGAGAATATACGATTGTTTTAAAAGAAATCACATTCGACACATCGTCAAGACAACTCGAGAAAAAATAAACCAAAGTCTTTTTTCCTTTAAGCGTTCAGGAAAATCGAGAAATGAGTGCAATGAAGAAAAGAACCCGAAAAAAGACATCTTTTTCAACAACTCCTACTCGGACTCTAATCTCCACCTTTCTGTGCAACAAACGATTGAAGAGAAATCGAGTCAAAAATTTGAACATTTTATCATGAATTGTAATGGTGCCCCAAAACAATCACACCAGCAACCACTTTCAAAATTATCCAGGTTCTCTTCTGTTGATAATCTGTTTGACAGCGAGTTCAGAGACTTTGGGCTGGCAAACTACGAAAACGAGCTTAATCACGCCAAAAAGTCCTTTTTAAAAACTAACATTCTTCGAAGGCAGCGACCAGTGAACAGCTCACGAGAAGATCGTATGAGGTGGTGGCAAAGGACAAATGCCAAAAGCTCTACTACTTCATCATCTAGCAAGTCTAAAGACAGCAACTCTGAAGGGGAGTACAGCATTGACCATTCAGTGCTGTCACCAGCACACACCAACTCTACATCGGATGATTGTCGTCTTGAAGAGATATCAGCACAATTTGAAAAAGCAGACGACAGTAGTTGCGCTTGCACTCCTCACGATGTTCCCGATTGGAATGAGCTCTGCAACAGGATATATCGATTTCGAATAAAACCTTCTAATCAGACTTTGCCATGGAATGCTTGGGAATTAAATTCCAAAAGTACTCCTCCTTCACTATTACTGCAACCGGAAAAATCCTCCAACTCTTTAAATTCTACACTTGAAACAATAACACAGTCTTGTCGACAAGAACTTTTTAACCAAACCTCACCATCGATCATTAACAGCACTTCTAGTCAGTCAAAATGTGATGCTGCACCAACTGGGTCATTGCTGCTGCTGGACAGTGGTACTACGCCAGTGAAACCAAAGATTCAATTTGACGTTAAAGTGTTCATTGAACGTGTCGCAAAACGTTTCTATGCTTTCAAAAACTCATCTTCAGATAAAGAATCTCTGGAAAAATCCATTGAGAACATCGAGCTATCGCAAGTAGACGACGACGATGATGATGGGCTCTACCAGTTAAATCAGCAGCCTTCAGTTCGAGCTTACAAAACATTTCTCTTGGACCTGTGCAAAGAGCAAAGCAAGGGCACCTTTTGCACTGACGCCAACTGCCCAATGCCACACTTTTCTCTAATGTTACCAAATCGATGCCAAAAGCGGCCCTGGCCACTTACTGAAGATCTATTTGTGCAGGCGCTGCAAAAACGAGTAGAATCTCTTTTAGAACTGCCCAAAACGGATGCCCAGCAAGGGCCATCAACGACTCGAAGTGCCCAGCACTTCACTGACCAGCGCAAATGTGCGCAAAAAGTAAAGCGTTTCGGGCTGATGGCCTACTGTCGAATGCAGCGGAAAATGGACCTCGTCGACAGTGTACTCTACCAGGAAATGGTCGAAGATGAGCACCAGTGGTCTCTCCAATCTACTTGACTTGTTTCCATTTTTGTAACTTGAATTTGTGTCATTAAAAAGAGTAGATGGATGAACTAGAGAAGTTGGCTTTCAAAAACTTGTAAAATTCCTGTCAATCGGTGTTTGCTTGACACAGTGCTGGTGGTCGCCAGTGCTGGTTAGTACGGTGCAGTGCAATGTTTTGGCAGACGAGTCTCTCTCTGACACCGACTGGCCACTGACTACAGCTGCGACGGCGGCGGCGGCGTTTCAATTTTCGTACCGTTCCACTGGCCAGTGTGTGTTTGTGTGGGTTGTTGTTGTTGTTCCGTCCAAGTGTGTGTGCTCTATTCGCGTGTCCTCGCTGACGGCACCAATGGAGGAACCCAAGCCGAAAGTACCTCCCCGGTCTTCCCTACTCAAGAAGCCTGCTGTCATTGAAAATGGATCCTCCTCTTCTCCTCCGCCCGTCAACTCTAGGCCTTCGTTGCCATCAAAGCCAAAGATACTATCTCCGAAGCCACCAACGCCATCATCATCAGAAACTAACTCAGCAGCCAGTGCCAAACAATCTAGTTCTCCAAAGACTGTTAAGCAAACTGCCAGTAGAGAATCACCCGTAGTGGTAGCACCATCTTTGCCTAAAACTTCAAGTGTTAAAGTGTGTAACAAGCTCAAAATAAGTGCAAGTGATTTAAATAAATTAAGGTAAAGTTACACTTCTATAACTTGCATCATACTCAATGACAAATGTGAATTTTGTGTTAGGTTTCGCACTGATTTATTTGAAGCGAAAAGTGCTGAGAACAAGGGTAACCTTCAAATCTATGATGTTCGCGAAGACCCTGAACAAATTGCCAAAATGGGCGAAATATCAGAACTTCTCGTTGCGGGTGGTTACTTTAGGGCACGAATCAAAGGACTGCATAATTTTGACAAGGTTCGTAGTGCCATTGTTGTGAAAAAAATCACCCAAACCTGGTTTTTTCTTTCAGATTATCGGTGGAATGTGCTGGGCAATACAAATGTGCAATGTTGACCTTGATATTGACATTTTCTACCAGGAAACACTGTCTATTGGACAGAAAATGTAAGACTTGACATTTTTTACTTGCATAATTATTTTTTATATCCTTCTTAGTGCTTTAACAGAAAAGATTGTCCGCGTCTTGCAGAAGATGAAGTGCCCTTTCAAGCTTGAGCCCCATCAAATACAAGGTCTTGATTGCATTCACATTTTCCCTGTCATTCAGTGGCTAGTGAAGAAATCATTTGAAACTCGCCAACAAACCTCCGACTACATTCGAGCTTACGCAGCCTGGCAATTTAACCGACACTACAACCACAAAGACTCATCAAGCGGCTCTGTGATATTTTCAAATGCGGAAATGGCCAACCAGCTGGTTGATCCCATCAAGGCTCAACTTCGTCGGCGCTTTGTTCACCCAACGCGTGAAAAGTTGCAGGGGGAGGATGTGCGCACCAAGACCACCATGCTCGAGTACGGTGTTCTGGGCACTGGCTCTAGTCAACGACTAATCACCCAGTCAGGCTCAGACGCAAGGAGCCCCACCAAGGCGAACCAGTCGCAGGTTTCGTCTAGTCAGCAGAAGCCTCGATCGGAGTCTGACAGCCAGATGGTGGAAAACTTGCTAAGCTCAATGACTGAAATGGATGAAAATGAAGCATCAAACTTTGCCAAACTTTCTTCCTCCTTTGTTGGCTCAATTCTCAGCGAAAATTCAGAGGAAATTAAAAGAATTGCTGAAGGGCTTGAAAAGAAAAATCCCACTGCTTTGAGCGTTGATGCGCTCTTCTTGAAGAAGGAAGCTAAGCTCAAGAATGAAATTTCCATTCGTCGAGCCGAGTTGTCTAAACTGTCGCAATCAAATATTGATGAAAAGCTTCAAACAGTCAAAGTTTGTATAAAAAAAATTGCAAAACATTTAACCTAAGGAATAACTTTATTTTCAATCATTTAGGAAAAACTAGAAATGATAGACGGCAAGCTGAAAGAGACTGAAGAAATGGAGAAGAATGAGAGTTCTGAAATGAAAGCTGAAAAACTGCAAATAACTGAATTGCTCAGTGCTTTACGGAAGCAAAAAACCGAACTTAAACAGTTTTGTCGTGATGAAAAGCAACGACTTGAAGCTCAAATTGAACTACTCGACAGCAAAAAGGCTGACAATCCTGAGCTTAGCGACAAAGTCAAAGCAATTGATAAGGACTTGCAAGTACACCAGGAAAGACATGATAGTATCAAGAAGGAGCTTGCTGACGTCAATAAAAGATACGTAACGCTTCAAAGGAAGTTTGACGATGTGCCCACCAGAACTGAACTGGGACAGTATCAAAAGCGCTTTCTTGAGCTGTACAATCAACGTAAGCAAGTTGAAGTGAGTATTTGACTCAAACTAATCATGACTAATTTTTCAGTGTCAAACAAACACAATGAAACAAAAAAGTTCTTCACTTTGTACAACATTTTGTCTGAAGAGCGCAGCTATCTGGAGAAAGAGTTCAACTTGATCAACTCAATTTTAGACAACTTTAAAAAGTAACATTTTACATGACTTGAAGATGACACTGAACTAATTTTTTATTGTTTTAGAGCTTACGTTTCAAGTGCAATGGTAAAAGAGGAGTTTGTTGTAAAGTTTGAACAAATTGTCGAGTCTATCATTCAAAACAAGACTAAAGTACAACAACGACTAGCATTAGAAAAGACAAAGAGAGACCAGCTAAATACTGAATACATCGACTTAGTTGAGCAGCAACGACTTTACTTTAAGGCAGTTAAGGAGTTCAAAGAGGTAAGTGCATTTTACTAATTTTATACATTTTGAGACTGTGTTGGTAATTTATGACCTCCTGAACAAATTAGGAATGCAAGATAAATGAGCAATTGCTTGCCCGTTTGGAGAGCAGTTCTACCTGAGCGAGACAACCGTTATACTTCCACTCTCCGATTGACTCGGACTGAAACACATCACATAGAAAATGCGGAATGGCCAATTCCACTCATTCCATTGTGCAAGCTATATTTTTTATTAGCAGTTCAGTTTCCCATATGTTCTTTATTCTTAATGATGAAATAAATAAGTCATGCCTTCTTGATGATTCGTAATTCTCTCCTTCCTATCTCTCTCGTTTATTAGATTAGCGAGATCAGTGTTGCGTTCCATTACTGGTCGGCGTTCGGTAATCATCCTTATTGCTTTTGCTGTCTTCATCACGCTGTCGCCGGGCAAAGGAGAGGAAAATCTGCTCCAGATTCGTCTGGCAGACTGAGTAGTCCTCAATTTGCAGCGAGTGCTTTGCCCGCTCAATGGCGCCAAATATCTGGCTGCACTGCACCTCTCTGATGTCAGTGTTCTCAATAGTGTAGTGCAGCAGGTTGTTGTGCCGTGCCTTCAGACTGCAATTGCTGCCGAAGCTGTCGCGCATGAAGCTCTGAACGGCATTTAGGTTCGCCTTCAGTCGGTGGATGCTGGCACTGCGCTGAATGGTGGTGCCTGACGACGATCTCCTCGTCACACTCTCGGCGTCCTCAACAGCAACAGCTGTGCCGAGGTTGTTGGTGCTGTTGTTGGTGGAAGCTACCCGAATGAGCACTGTGTAGCCATTGCCGAACTTCTTCATCAGCTGCAGTGGACTGCCGATGCAGTATATCTGTCCGTTGACCATGATGATCAGCTGATTGCACAGTGAGGAGCACTCGTCCATGCTGTGGCTGGTGAGCACAATGGAGACGCCCTCCTTGAGCTTGGTGCTGATCGCTGTCCACAGGCAACGACGGGCCACTGGGTCTACGCCTGAGCTGGGCTCGTCCAGCATGGCAATGGGTGGATTGCCCAGAAAGGAGATGGCCGTGGAGAGGCGTCTCTTGTTGCCGCCGGAGTAGGCATCAACTCGCTTGTCGAGGTGCATCTCGAAGTACAGCAGTCGGCTGAGCTCGTCAATCTGCCCGGGAATTTCGCTTTCTCGGATTCCTCGCAGTCGAGAGTAGAAGGTCATCATCTCTCTGCCGGTCAGGTCTTCCAGCAGTGGAGTGTCAAACTGATTGCAGAAGCCCAGGTCCTGCTGGGCACGTCGAAGATTCTTCTTGACGTTAATGCCGTTCACGAAAATGTCTCCCCTAATTTAGGTAAAAAAAAGATTGATGAAAAAAACTGAAGAAAAGTATTCGAAAAATCACTCACCCCGAAATGTTTTCATCGCCTGTGATCATCTTGAACGTTGAAGTTTTTCCAGCACCATTTACTCCTGAAACCAACCATATTAGTTCATGTTATCATACTCTGAAAGATATCAACGTACCCAGCATTCCAAAGCAGGTTCCTCGCTGTACGGTGTATGAGATTCCCTTGACAGCGGTAAATGTGCCGTATCGTTTCTTCAGTCGACGGACAATCAGTGGGTTTGTGTCTTTGCACTGTTTCGGGTCCATTCCGTCCACTCGTTTCTTCTCTAGCTCCACATCGTCATCAGTGACGTCCTGTTCAAGTCCGGCTAACTCGTGATTTTTTCCACCTTTTATCTCCCAAAGACTGCTCACGTAGTGAAAGAAACTGTTCTCAAGCAGAATGAGAATGGTCATGTAGATCGTGGCACTGGCAACGAGGTACAGCAAATTTGATCCAATTCCTGGCTCGTTCAGAGAGAAAAAATTCGGTTCATATGGCAAACATTCGTCTTTGCATATGTCTAGGCAAATAATAAAAGTTATTGTAAATAAAAAAGATTTTTCACTAATAAAAAAGTTAAAATAATTTTTACCTTTACAGCAGGGTTTCACAATTGAAGAAGTGCTGGTGTCTTTGCACAGAAGTTGCACTAACTCCAAGCCGCAGACCTTGTTCGTTTCGTAATTTTGAATAAGGTTTGCCGCTACTTTGCCGAGATCATACACCGGAATGAGCAATGAGAAAATCGGCTTGAGAATTTTGTTCTTATCGAGCAGGTCGAGCTGTTTGAGGGAGGTAATCTGGTCAGTGAGAATGGCGGCAATGCCGAGGACGGCGGCGTAAAGGCACAATCGGGCGTAGGCGGTGGCCGGCGCGTCAAACATGAAGGACATGGCGTAGACAAAGGGCAGAATGGCGAAACCGTGAATGACAAAGCCGAGCAAGAGGTAGTATGGCTGATTTTCCTCGTAGAGGCCATTCTCCTTGTAGATGACAAAAGTGACGATGATCAGCGCCGAGGAGGCCAGGTAGATGAAGTAGTCGACGAGGAAGTAGGACATCCAGTAGAGACTGCTTCGTACACCACTCAACCCTTGAAGGTGTTTGCCCTTGTTGACACGCTCCTTGACCGCCAGAACAGCAAAGCTGCCAATTAGGAAAGCAATGGCCATGATCAGGCCTTGCATCACCTGGAACTGCGTCTGAGTGGTCAGTACTGACATCTTCAGGTTGTCTCGCGTCTGCAGCGGCAGTGGCAGATTTGTCACTGTGATGTCGAAAGGACTGTCATTCAGTCCATAGACGTAGCGAATGTACGCCTCATCGACGTACTTCAGCGCAATGGACGGCGTGTGGAAGGCCTGGTTGTTGAAGAAGCTGGTCAGGGTAATCACATTGCTGGTGGTGTTGCGCTGCAGCACGGCGGATATCATGTACTCGTAGCTGTACACGCTGACCGGCTTGCTGAGCACGTTCTGGCCAATGACCTTCGGGTTAGTGCTGTTAATGGCCACCAGTTTGCTAGACCCACCGGGCAGGTGGGGACGGACGGCGGCAGCGTAGCTGGTGGCCAGCTCTGCCACCGACTGGTCGTAGAAGTAGGTGATCTGCGGGTTGCGGAACTGAGTGAGCTCCATGTGCAGCGGGGGCGCCTCTTTCTGTCGGGGAATGGCCTTCAGTGAGAGCTGTGTCATGTTCAGTATGATGAAGGGGATTAGCAGTTGGGCGGCCGTCAGGAAGGGACTGCGCATCGCGTAGAGCAGCTTCTTCAGCAACAGGGCATATAGTTGCTGACCGAGCAAGACCAGGCCGTAGTTTTTTTTCACCGGCGACTTGCCAGACCAGGCATTGTCACCTCCTCTTTCGACCAGTTCTTGCTCTCTCTGGTCAGCGTTGTTGATCGACTCAATTTTGTCCTTTGAGTATTCGCCCACTTTGAGGAACACTTCCTCCATTGTGGTTACTGAGATGCCGTAGTTGGTTATGTCCTTATTTGCCTCCAGATCAGAAAGTAGGCTTTCAAATCGGTCCGTTTTATTGTCTGGCAGTGAGTATGTCAGCTCCAGTCCTACTGCGCTTTCCATGTTGGCACTTTCAACGTGTCTCTGAATGCGTTTCGTAATCTCCTCTGCTTCCACTTTTTCGTGTCGTTTTGCAATAGTCAGACTGTATCCAGTGCCGTACTGCTTCTTGAGGAACAGTGGTGAGCCACAGCATTGGAGCTTGCCATTTGCCATAATGGCAATTCGATCACCAAGAACCTGAAACATGTGTGTTTGTATATATGGTTAAAAGTGTTAAGGATCACAAAGTCATTTTTCTAAAAAAACTCACATCAGCTTCTTCCATAAAATGCGTCGTGATCAGAATTGAGCGGTGTTCCTTTTCTGCAAATCAAATTATTTAAATTATGTTTTGAACTTGAATAAAATCATTCTTCATACCTTTAAGAAGCAAATCCCAAATAAATCTTCTTGCCGACACGTCCATCCCGCTTGAAGGCTCATCAAGAATAACTATTGAACTGAAAAAAACAGTGTTAGTCAAGATATTTAGAGCATTCAAGATTTGTCACATACCTTCCAGCGCAAAGTGAAATTCCGACGCACAGTTTTCTACGTTAAAATGATAAATAAAAATAATATTTGTAATCCAGCGCATATAAACTGGTTAATATTCCTAACCTTTTCATTCCGCCTGAAAGTTTACTAGACTGCACTTTTTGCTTGTCAACTAGATCCAACTTTTCTAGCATTGTTTTAATTTCTTCTTTGATCTCCTTTGCATCCATCTCTGGGCGTTTTAGTTTGCAGTAAAACTGAAGGTGTTCTTCAACGGTAAGCTCATCAAAGAGGACATTGTACTGGATTGAGCGCAAAGTAATTATTAACAACAACAAAAGTGTCACTGATTAAGTGTCTAACCTGTGGACATATTCCCAGACTGGAGCGAATTGAGTTCATGCCAGTTCGAATGTCATATCCATTGACAATGGCTGTGCCGCTGCTAGGTTTGTACAGTCCAGTTAACATCTAAAAAGATTTGATTTCAGTTTTTAAGTTATTCATTGACAAGGCCAACTATTTACCGAAATTGTTGTTGTTTTTCCTAAATGAGAACAGTAATTAATAACATGCAACTTTGTAGATAAAAATAACATACCCGCTCCATTGTGACCGAGTAGGCAGCAGATTTGTCCGTTGTAAATGTTGAGGTTCAGATTGTCCACTGAGAAACTTTTGCCATTGTAGCTTTTGCTTAGATTCATAATCCTAATGCCGGCTCGCAAATGACTGGGGTCTCGCTCTATATTCTCCTGTGTGCCCTCTGATTTGATGCCATTTTTAGTGGGGAATCCATTTAGAACAACAGACTCCTTTTCGCCCCTCCAGTAGCTTAGTGTAAAGGGAAAGTACCAGGAAAGACCGACGCCAAACTTTCCTGGAAACGCCTGTGTGACGTACCAGGTGACAAGCAGGTAGATGACTGAATTGATCAGTTTAAAGCCAAGAATGAGCAGAATGTTGAGGTTATCGCCAGGCAGTGCCGGCTCGGCAATGTTGCTCCAGTCAATGCCCACAGCTCTGCTCTCCTTCATTGTGATGATGTAAATACCCATGGCCATGTTTGTATTTGGCAAAAGTAGAAGGGCAATCTTCAGAGCTGCGCTTACGGTGCTGCGTGGTAATGAAAATAACTGATAAGTAAATAAACCTTCAACTTTGCTGTTAATGGTCACGCTACCTGTACTGTGCAACAACGGTGAAGAAAGGCAAAAAGGAGAAGAAAAAGATAATACCGGTGGCGATGCCTGCCAGGTTAGCCTGAGGGAGAGAGGAGAAATGGACAAGAAACAACAAGCTCATTACTCATTCACTTCCGTTCATGTCAGCAGATTGTGGTAGTGCCACCGCCAATATGCCTCACCTTGGAGAAAAAGGTGCTGATCATGAAACACAAACAAATGTTAGAAATTTCGTAAAGAAAGAAAAAGAGAAAAAGAACAAATGGGTTGCTGAAGTTCAGTATAGCCATGTCGTGCTTTAGTTTGATGCAGAGTAGGGTCACCAGAACGGCAATGCTGGGCAGTGTCATGAGGACTGATTTGATGAACATCGCTGTCCAGTGATGGGTTTCATTCAGGCCGTGCATTTTGCAAACTACAAACGTTTTTGTGTCTAAATTTAAATTCATTTTTTAACCGGTGCTTACTAACCTTCTTTGAGCTTCATTTCCTTTTCGATAACAACGGCCTTTGTCAGGTTAACTGATCCGTATATGAAGCTAAAGACCACCACTGCAGGAAAGAGGAAGCTCATTGCAAAGAGAAAAATGTCAGAGACGTAAGGGTAGAAAGGAAATCGCAGTCCTTCAAATTGAAGTTGGTCATCTTTAACTGGCGCTCCTTGAAGCACTTTGGCGGCGGCAAGTGTAAGTTCATGCTGCACAAGGAGAAATCCTTCTCTAAAAGTGATAATAAGTTTTTTAGTTTTTTTTAGTTCAATTTTGCTGTCAAAAGCTTACCTTTCGTATCCTGGCAAACCACCGTCATTACTTTTATTTTCTCTAGGGCCTGGTGCAATCACCTCTGGCATGATATGTATTGTTTCCCATGTGTGCCTTTAGTAGTTTAAACGTTACATAGTTTTTCAATCAAATTAAAAATCACTAAACACACACCTGATATTTGAACTTGTATATTTTCTAGGAACTGATGAAAAGCGCAGTTTAAAATTAATTTGATTTTTTGTAAGCTCAACAAATTCAACTCCACAGAGAATTTGGCCCATCGTCGTCAAGTAGTATTTCTCCATTGAAGATGTGTTTTTAAATGGAAGAGTAGTAAATTTTATATCTGATTCTACTAAAGCTTCAGTAAGTCTGTTGGCCGTTTCATCTACAATCTTTTTGTGTTGATCACTGCCATTACTGGTGTACATGATTGTAAATGTTTGATGTTTTGGAAAAAGACCTTTGTCTACTTTGGTCAGAGGGAAACTTTCGTAGATAGTCGCATTCGAAAATGTAGTAATTTCCACCGACCCTCGTAGAAAACTTATAATGAAAATAAGTAAACATGGCAGAAGAAGTTCCACTAAGCTGGCGATTGGGTGACGCCACTGAATTAAAAAGTTTTTCCAAAGAAGAAGTCGAAGGTGGGTGAATGTAGTCCAGACAAAGGAAGATTTGGCACCAACGGTGCTCCCCATCGTGAAACAATGAAATTGGCGAGTGCTTAGTCGCAATGATAGGCAGTGTTTTTATGTGTTGATGTAAAAGGTTTTTATGTTTAGTTGGTAAATGCCATTACCAAAGTTACCAAACACTCTTAAAGAATGAACAAGTATTTTGCCTCTTTTTCCCTTTTTCATCTGACAATTAGCAGTCAGTACTGGTGTTATTATTATTGTGCAGTGGTGGTGATGATGGTGATGAGTGTACGGTGTGCTTGCTTTGCCCTGCTTGATAATGCTATAACATAGGCAACCTTATGACGTTGCCACTCCAACGGGCCTAAAACATCGCTCAATATTATCGAGCGATTTAATGGAACGTGTTTGCCCCCTGTACACCTTAATTTAATATACCACAAGCTTACATTACTGTTTGCCTAGTTTAGCTTGTGCACAGCGACTAACTCTTGCACTGATATCTACACATCCTCTATCATTAGTCATCTCTAGTGCAATCTGGTTTGATTAATCAAAACTTCTTTTTGTTAAAGCCAGTTGAATAGTCAATTAAAATTACTAAACAAAATGCTTCGAGTCACTGTACATTTTTTGCATGTACAGTAGAAAGTTTAAAATGTGAACCACATGACTGAATGAGCCGATGAGTTCTTCTCTACTTGAGGTTAGAAGGTTCTGGTTCAAAACTGCTGTTTTGTGTATCGGGCAAACATGTTTTAGTAAATCTCATAATTAGGTTTATCAGACTTTGACGCACACTGCACCTGCAGTGCATGACCGTTTACAAAGCTGACAGGTAGGCATATTTTCCCTTTTTTGTGGCAATGGTGGTGCAATTGCAAGTAGCACTGTTGTCAGCAATTGTCAAATCACAACCAAATTACATCCTACTAACCTTGAGATGATTGTGTTCAGACCACTGATACCACAGCACACTGGTGCCATGGTTGCGCTGATTTTAGTCTCTTTTATTACTACCTTCCTTGGTCACTATCACCAGCTGCAGGAACATACTTTGACCATTACATTGTAACGTTTTAGGTACAAAATGAACAGTAGTGACTATACAAGTGTACTACTGTTTAGTCACAAGGGTTGCCTCAAGGGTTGAAGAGGGGAATGTGCATTAAAGGAGAAAATGTTACGAACTCCACTTCATGATCTTCTCTTGAAGTCGAACTGTTTGCGTTGGATCTTCTGACTGGTTTGCTTCCTCCTCTTTTTCCAGCAGACTCTTTATCATCACCTTCTGGTGGCGGCTTGTCCACCTCTTTCATGCTCACCTCAGTGATGGTTTGGTCGACTGAGGCAATGCATTTCCCATCAGAGCATTCATGAGGGCAGCTTTGCAATGGAACAGGAGCGCCAATCAGCCGGCACAAATAGATGACATTTGGGTTGCAATCAACTCCTACTAAATGCTGTCCACAGACTTTCTGGGGTGTCGATCTGCCCAGATTGCGACAAGTGCACTTTAGATTGCGTAAACAGTCGTTTCCTATATGCAAAAATGAAAAGGTGTCAATGAAGTACTCTAAAAAGATACAACAACTTTACTCGACTTGAAACTGTCATTACAGCCATTCAGTGACTTCTTTTTTGCCCGTGGACAGTCACCGATGTTAGCTGCTGCTGTTGTCGGTGAGGGGTTGCTGTTTTGAGTTGAACAGAGGTACAGTCGATCGTTGATGCATGACGATGTGCTGCCTGCCAGACGATTGAGATCACTGCCACAAAAATATGCCGGACTGTTGCCGTTGCTGCTGAAAGTACTTTGTACGGTTGGCAACTCCAGTAGCTGGTCAGTGCACTCACATCTGCTTTCACTGGAAGTGGCGATCACTTTCACTGTTGCCAAAACACTGCTGATGAGCAGGAGTAGTGTCATTAGATGGTTCGGTTCCTGATGAGTCATCTTCTATGTTGATGCTCTTCGAATGACGGCATCAGTGCATCTGTAACGCTGGCTTCCTTCGAGAGAGTGCTTGTGCTGACAGAAGCACTGCCTACTAATTCAGTTTTAATTGTTCTCTCTTTGCTTCTCACTACTACTTCATTCCTTCATCATCATCTACTGCCGAGTTATTTAGTCAATTAATTAACCAGCAATCCGCACATCAGTTCGCACTCAGCATTTGAATTGTCACATACGCTTGGTTGAGTAGTAATCGTCATCGTCGTCGTCGTCGTTACCACACATCGTATTGAGCAAATCTATTACCAGGTGGTTGCATTTGTCGTTTTCTGAACGAGCTGCAAACTTGACCTGATTGTTCTGCTTGACTGAGTGCCTGTACAGAGGAACTGTGCTCACTCTCACTTTCCCGGCGAGGATGTGGTGTTTTCACAAACAAGTAAATACTACTATTTTTGTGATTTGAACAAGTTGTACAGTACTTGCGTGTATTTGAATGTTAAAAATGATGATGTTATTTGTTTTGAGCTGATGAACCGTTTCAAAACATCAGTATTTTACCTTTTTGCAAAGTTAAAATGAAAGTTGAAAACATGTTTTTTCAATAAATTTATTATGGAATGTCTATTTTGGCTGACAATGTTAGATAAAATGATAGTTTTGTTTTTACAGAGAAACTTCAAGTGAGGGTTGCTGTTGTGATAGTTTAACCGAGAAATCCACCGCCAGCTTTTTTCATCGCTCCCTTCTTCATCGCTGCACCTGCAGCGCCTGCCTTGAAGCCCTTTGCTGCAGCAAACCCCTTGCCAAATTTGCCTCCTTTTGCACCTATTTAAATTTTTTTTAAAGTTTTAACATAAAATGTTTGAAATCACTTACCACCAGCTGCTGCAAATCCTGCTTTTCCTGCCTTCTTTCCTTTCTTGAAACCGGCAGCACCTAAAGTTAAAAAGCGGAAAATTGGTCACAATTTGCTATCAAGCACTGCTTTTCAGCCGCAACTTACCTCCTGCTTTCATGAAAGCGCCCTTTTTGGCAGCTCCACCAGCTTGATATTAAAAATAAGTATTTAAAAATAAATAATTTTGCTGCAAAAAGCATCACTCACCAGCGCCACCAGCAGCAAAAGCACCTCCAGCCTTTGAAAACTTGAATCCCTTAGCATGTCCAAACATTTTCACAAGTCCAAACTTTTTGTCAAACCCTGCTGCTGAAACCTTGCCAAACTTGGCTCCTTTAAAGCCTTTTTTGAATCCTTTAGCGGCTGCCGCACCACCTGCTACTTTTCCGCCTTTCTACATTAGGTCAACAAAATAAGTTTTTTTGAACACAAATTAAATAATTTACCTTAAAGCCAGCTGCTCCAGCAGCTGCTCCTGCTGCAAATCCACCTTTCTTTGCTCCTTTGGCAAATCCGGCACCTTAAGATAATAAAAACATTTTTTTCAGAAATTGTAGTTGTGCACATTTAATGCGACTCATACCAAAGGCGCCACCCTTGGCTGCTGCTGCGCCGGCACCTCCTTTTGCCGCTTTAGCTGCGGCAATACCCCCACCGGCGACAAGTGCTCCTGCCTTCTTAGTCTCAGCAACTTGCAGGTCATCATCAATGGCTGAAGTGGATGAGATGAACAAGACACAACAGCAGAGAAACACAAGCGTCAAACTGTTCCGCATTTTTGTTGAGGAAAGATTAGGGGGTAGTTGAAAACAGAGGATGAGGAAGAGGAGTTAGAAGCTCTGTCCAATTTGTCACACTACGAATTGTCACTGTACACAACTCAGTCAATGTTCAAATGTTATTCGCGCTTTAAGAAAGAAATTTTTGACCGCACATTGTGTCACTAGTTTATATAGCCTAAAACAAGAGTGTCCACTTCTTGTTAACTACCAATTGTTGGTTGCTGAAAACCAAAACAAAGAAAGAGAAAGAGAAAACAGAAGTTGGTAAGAGGTGCCTGTACAGTAAATTGCTAAGTCAAGCTGCCGTCTGAGCGTTCGGAGCATTACAGCAAGAGAACAAGCAAAAGGGAAGCAGAAAGGCAAAGCGGAAAGCAGAGAGGATTGCCCAATGTGGTCTCAAGACCATCACAACGTGTGAGCAAAGAGCACCAAAAATAAAGTAGAGAAAGAGAGTGAAAGAGTAAAAAGTGAAAGAGCGGTAGGTTATTTCAAAGTGAAACAGAAAAGCAAGAAAAAGGCAAGAGACAAAAGAGAGGTAAGGGCAATCCTCATTTCCTGTCACTCATCGTTCGGATGTGTCCTTTGCAAGCAACGGCTGCCCAATTACGCCTCAACAAGTGTCCACTCGATTCGCTAATGACTTTTTACTACTCAATGCTGCTGTTGCCGCTGTTTGGCTCTACTACCGTCTCTACTCTCCAAACCACCCCTTTTTCTTTTTCTTTCTTTTGACTTCCCAGTTCTTGTTTCCCTCCAGCAAACACATGATCTTAACAACATTTTCTTATTTTTATTATCAGTCAGCCACTTGCAGGTAATTGCACTTTTAACTACAGCTGTTATTGTACTATTCTTACAAACTAGTCGCTTGCACTTTTTTCTACTTTGCGTAATAATTTTTTTCCCATTTTTGCAGCTGCAGCAGACAACACTGCTTGAATATTGTCAACCTTTTTCAGGTAGTTGAAATATCCCCAAACAGTGAAAATCTTTCATAATCGTCTGGCTATCAGTCTGTTAAGCGACGAGCGACTAAGCTTAGTCATGGCGGAAACACTTCAACCACCAATGTCAGTGTGGTTTATACCGACGAAAAAAAGTCAAGTGTTAGTGGCACGTAATCCACGCATTTCCGTTCTAAACTTTTTTTCAATTCTGTTTTTGACTCGGGACACTGTAGTTGGTTCTATGACATTATAATTCTGCCTTTGTTTGAACTTGAATTAAAAGTGATGATGATGATGCTGGAGTAAAACTAGTTCATTCAAAAAGTTGGCAGTACAGTGGTAGTATACTATCTACCTATCAAAAAAGTGTCGGCTAAAATGAAAGCTCAATTTAAATGCATCGAACAGACATTGCCACTCCATTAGTTTTCCGAAAATGCTTGAAAAGAGAAAGGAAGAGAACAACAGACGGCGGTAAACAGGCAGTGAAGGGGCAATCGGAAACGCGCAATTAGTATTGGTGCACCTGAGGTGAAGTGCAGCCTATGCTAAAAATGTCAGCAGTCAAGATAGACAGTCAGGACAGTCAAGGGCAGCGCTCTGGTGTGCTCAACTTCTGCAGTGCTGCGTAAATGCCCACGACAGGCATTGTGTTTCATGGTGTTCACGATGTGAGGCAGTCGATAAGAACGCTCCAGTGGACTCCAGTCACTCACCAAGTCGCAATGTAATTCCCAGTGCTGCAACAGACATTCCGGACCACTGGCACCGCTGACGCCGCCGCCGCCAGCGATTACTAGAGCCACTGGTGGACGTTTTCGGCGAAACGAAAGCAGCAGCAGCAGCACCACCACCACTGTACGACTGTCTCTGTTCAATCGCTGTCAAGCACTTCTAAGGTGGACAATATTGCAAGTGGTATTTATAGATCTCACTTCCACTACACACACACCGAGCAGTGTACAGTGCCAAGGTAGAAGGGCGCCAAAAAGCTGAAAATCCGCTGCATTGCGCGTTTCAGTTTCAGCCATTCAGTCTTTCAACCTTCCTCCAACACCAGCAAAAAGCGATCACTGCTTGCTCAGAGGTGGTCGTATAAAAGATATATGCGCCTCAGACGTTGCCGACTCCGACGTTTAGATTCAATTTTCACGCCCGATCATTCAGTCAGTGATACGCAGCCAATGAGCAAACACCTCTTTTGAGAAAAACTAAAATGTAACGGATTTACAAGTGCAATTTACATATTTTTTCCTTCTTTCCACCATTTGTCAGCTGAATTTGACAAATTGCCCAGCAATTACACAGGGCTCATCTTTCCTTTCATTAAGTTTTTTCTTCATCATCAATGACAATGTTTTCAGTAAAAAGTACTCGACTACTTCTGCTCGCCATCGTACTGGCAATGACACTAGGCCTGGCGATGTGCTCTACCACAACGCCAGCTGTCACCACCACCTCTCCACCCAAAATGACACGTCAACAGAAGGTGGCGTCGGTGACTCACTCCGATAAGGACATTGCCTTCAACACTATACCCGGTGCCAGTGACCATTACGTGCCTGAGCAGCACTCCTCCAATCGTAGCACCTCCACCTCTCAACTGCTCAACTTTGAGGCAAACAGCAACACCTCATCAGTGCTCGCCAACACCACCAATAGCCAAGCGAATGTCTTTGAGGCGACTGCTCAAGCGAACCTGTCTCACCCTGATCCGCTGCAAGTGAACGCCCAGCAGCAGAATCCCTTTCTCTCCAATGTGCCAGGTGGAATCAATCCACAAATTGCCATGATGCTTCAGAACAATCCTCGCCTGCAAATGCTAGCTCGTCAGAATCCCATTGTGGCGCAGCAAATCATGCGCAACCCTCAGCTTCTACGTGATCCACAGATTCAACGTTCGTTTTCAGTGTTTTTAACACAGTGTGGTGCCAGCAGTTGTAACGTTGATAATTTACAGTTTGAATTATTACAGGAGCCATTCAGTCGCAGATGGGCCCCGGTCAAGGTCAGTCCTTGCTGGGACGACTTGGCCAGAGCGGTCTTCTGAACAATCTGGGCCGAGCACTGAACCCACTTGGACTGCCCATTGGAATCAATCCAGCTGCTCTCAACCGTCAGCAGCAGCAACAACAACTAAACAATAACCAAATGAACCGAGGAACTGGAGGACTGAATCGATTAGGGGGCCCCAATAATCAAGTGGGCAACAACTTTGGTCTGCCTCGAAGTCAGCAGCCAGTCGGTAAGTAGGCACTTGATTGATTGTCTGAAGCAATCACCTTTTCTTCCTGTCTAACAATACTGACGACATTAGTCAATCCTCATCGTGAAACACTGCCAGGCGGGTATTACGGCAACAATGGGGGCAATGGCAATTACAACAACAACAACCACAACAACAATCCCAACCTGAATGGGCACGCCAACTTGAACGAAAACGCCAACCCAGCGGTGGAGAATACGGGCGATGAGGGAGCGGGAGAGGAAGGCGTGGCTGATCCGGGTGCCGGAGAGGGAGCCGGAGAGAATGTGAGCCCCGACTACGACGGAGCCGGTGGCGCCGGAGGAGAAGGCGCCGGGGGTGAAGAGGAGAACCCTGGCGCAGGGGCCGACGACTCGCAACAGAACCCGGCAGAAGATCCCGACATTCAGCAGCTGCAAAACTTTGGCGGCCCTGTGAGCGACAATTTCCCTGAAGGACTGTTCCCGCCCGGACTGCTCACACAGGATGACATCAATGAAATTCGCAAGCAACAGGAAAAGCAAGCCAAGGAGGCGGAGGAGAAGGAGAGACAACAGCAGCAGCAACAGCAGGCTGCACAGGGCGGACAGGGCGGGGCAGACTACGAGGACAATGGCGGCGATGACAGCAATGGAGCTGGGGAGGAGGTGCCCACGGAAGGTGCTGAGGTGGCCGAAGGAGCAGGAGGAGAGGGTGGAGAAGGAGCTGCTGAAGGTGCAAATGCCGGAGAACACGGTGCAGCAGAGGATGCCGGAGTTGCTGGAGCCGCAGGTACTGATGGAAGCCATGCCAATGATGGTCAGAACAGTGCAGTGGGCGCGGTGAGTCCAGTGCAGGGCAACTCTTTTCATAACCCAAACCCTGGCTATGGCAACTCCAATGCGTACGCCCCGGTGAGCAATCAGATGCAGTCCCCACCTGCTGCCTACCAGAACAGCTACCAGCCAATTCAGCCGCCGATGATGCCTCCGGTGGTTCAGCGGGGGCCACTGCAGCCGTCAATTGAGTACTCAAACAATGGCTACCCGGCAAACAACGGCATGCTCAATCACCAGCCAATGGGTCAACTGAATCAGCTGAACAGCAACCAGCTCGGCGGCTACCAGTCTGGAGGTAAGAACTTTGATAATTTGTAACTATGATCAGATTGACCAGATTTCACCAACTGTTGCAGTGCAATACGATGATCCAAATCAGCTGTACAACCAGCAACAGCATCAACAGCAGCAACAACAGCAGTACAATCCCTTTCAACTGACCACGACACCTTCGCCCATCAGCCAGCAGTATGGAGGGCCACCATCTAATCCACTGCTGCAGCATTTCAACGGACCGCCACATCCTTCGCAGTTCAACAGGGGCTACAATCGACAGCAGACTCCGCAGCAGTCACCTAGACCCTGGCAAACACCATCGCAGCCGTTCAACGGCGGACTCAACTTTGACCCTCGAAGACTACAAGGAAATCCCCGCAATTCAATGGCCAACTTTGGCGGCGCAAACGGCAACACAATTCACAGTGATGATCCTTATCGCTCTAATGTGTTCAACCAACAACGACCAGCGTTTCAGCAAAGACCACGAGGGTACATGGACTGAATAAGAGGTTACTGAAGAAGGGGAATGAACGAAGAAGGAATACCATTGAAACGGGCCATTTTATTGTGCTTCCTCGCTCACCTACTTTTACAGAAGCGCTGAAGCTGAAGTGAGATGACGCACTCACACATTTGAACCACTGATGACTATTGAACCAATGAGTCTAATTGAACGGCGGTTACACCTTATTTATGTATAAAGATGTACTTTTTTTGTTCAAAGCAAACACTAAGCTCAAATAAAAATAATCAAATCGATGTGTTATCCTTTTCTAAAGGAGGTAGTGAAAAACAAGAAATTTTTCAAACTTAAGGGGGGACACCGCGCACTTTTTGACTGTTTTTTAGAATTTTGATTTT
>JAALOO010000071.1_pt1 | contig 82306 bp, 48 predicted proteins | sample 7257641 | NCBI WGS metagenome assembly JAALOO01 (sample SAMN14085613, study PRJNA598686) | mite metagenome | biome: ENVO:01001000; feature: ENVO:01001002; material: ENVO:01001226; isolation source: single female mite from University of Michigan culture on fish food culture... ...
CTCTCTCTCTCTCTCTCTCTCTCTCTCTCTCTCTCTCTCTCTCTCTCTCGCTCATATACACAGGGAGAGTACGCGCAGTGGCCAGCAGGCACCGTGATCTCTCTTCTCTTCTCACAGTGTACAGATAAGGCCATTCCACGAGCCGAAGGGAGCAAGAGAGAGACTACCAAGAAGCTAAACGGTGTGTGTGTGTGTCTGAGTTGACAGACGACTTCTGCAGATCGAGTTCGACCACTATTGCCGCTACTGATGTTGCACATTAAAGAGTGAGATGCTGAAGAGGTGCTTGAAGATCGAGAAATGGCAACAAGATATGTTGCCGGCTGCAGCACATACTCTGGCGAGACAGGTGAAAAGAAGTACACATGTGTAATCTTTCGGCTGCAGCTGCCAGAATGTGCAACGCGTGCCAGCAGCAGCAGGTCTTAACAGGCAGATCTTCTTTTTGGGTTACGCAACACTGCAAACTTCAGCAAACTGGAACCGTGCTTGGCCAAGTGCCAGTGATCGGTTAATAAACCCCTCTGCCTTTCAAGTAAACAAAAATGCAGTCTGCTAACACTTGCTTGAGCAGTGGTCGCTGAGCAAAACTTGCATTTGCTGGCAACCTCAAGAGACGCTAACGCAGAGTCTAATCGACACTGACAGCCAGATAACGGTGGAGAAAAGGGAGTCAGTGTTGAGGTCAAATCACCATCCAAAGAATGAGTTCAAGCGAATGAAGAATGTACCTCTTCACTTTTGCTGTTTCAGTGTAACTCACTCACCCCCACTCAATGCCAACTTCTTGAGCGAGGAAGCAGTCCAAAGGAAAGGACTCGGAAGTGCTGTTTGGGCACACTGTACACTGTAGTAGTGTGAGAACAAGACAGGATATATTTGCTGTTAGTGTCGCATGTGTTGCTAGAGGCAGCTGCAGCAGAGGCTGATGCGGACGTGCCCCGGCACAATATTTGAGTTTCACACTTCCTCGCTGAATTGGTATGTCTGAGCGCAGACAACCACTACCACCACCACCACCACCACCAGAAGTGACCTTCAACCTCATGCGGATCTACGCAATCAGTGGCAGTGGTGGTGATGATAGCGATCAATACTCTTTCAATTGGTTCTCAGCCTGCTAAGAGTACTGTGCCTGCTGACTGTTGGTGACTTCCCACTGCTGACCAGCAGTGAACTTGACTCCCTTCTCTGTGTGCGTTTCACCCCACTGTCCTCACCATCACCACTTTCCAGTGATCACCTTCGAAGCTGTCAAGTTAAGTGTGCACTGTATGTGCGAGTTTCTCTGTCATCGACCAACAAACAGCTGACAGCCTGTCTACTGCCGCATCGTTTTGTCTTCAGTTTGACATTCAGTCTGCCCAGTTGTCTTGCTGACTGATCAAGCGACGATGAGGTTGACTGAAGAACACTGAGACATCACCGAAATAAAGACATTGCTGCTGGAGTGCGAGGGCAGCAGACTACTAGACGACTTTGTCAAGTGCAAATGGAGTGGCTAATGTGAAAGGCGACTGAATGAGCTAGCGAATGAGTGAGTGAATGTTCAATTGGCAATGGCAGTGTCAGTCAGTCAGCCACTGGCCTAACTAACAGCAGCAGCAGTAACGGCAACAGCAGCCTCAGCTTTGACGGCCAATTTCGGAAGCGATCAAGCAAAGCAAGACGGGCTGAACAAACGAGCAGTTTCGCAGTGGATGAGCACCACCATCAACAACAACATCAGCAGCAGCAGGAGCATCCTCAGTGACCGTCAACCTTGCCATCATCGTCCAACCCGGCAATTAGCAGAGGCATCGTCATCGCCATTCCCTTCCCGTGCCGTTCACGACCGCTCAATGGCGCTAACAACAAAGGCGCCACATGCAGTTCAGCAGCGGCAACCCTTTACAAGTTAGTCTACTACAATGTCATTATCCGCTAAATTGCGCCAGTGATGCTGCTGCTCTTGCTGCTACTTAGCGATTCTAATTGAACAAGGTGGTAGTAACTGGCCAGGCACAAAAACAAGAGCAACTACGATCAGAAAGAACTTAAGTTACTCTCCAGCCATCCCCTTGAACCCTTTCAGTCGGACACTTTGTACTCGTTTTTGTTTCTTTTCCTTTCGCTGAGTTGATGGAGAGACGATGAGGAAGTGAATGGGCTAGTTCCCCTCAGTCGCTTTAGATGCAGCAAGAGCTGATGATGAAAGTTGCAGTGCCCCCGCTGCTACTGCTAAACGAGAAGCGACCATTGCCCTGTGTTCATTAATCGAACCACCGCTAGCCAGTCTGACAGAGGCAGACAGACAAAAAGGAAATGCCGCCGCTGGACAGAATCTGGCTGGCACAGCAGACTTGATGAGTTGACTGTAAGGCCAACTCCAGTCTTCTGGTCCGACTCTGCACGATTCTGTCCTGCTGCAACCCTAATGAAGAGAATCGGAGCAGTTAATTGCCAGTGACGGATCAGTTCATTTGCTGTGCCTGTGGGCAGGTACAATTAATCTCTCTCCCTTTCCCCTTTGCCAGTGCCTTTGATCATTCAGACAGAGTGGAATGAACCTCAGCCATTCTGTTCAATCCCGATTTGCATTAACTCAATAATAGAAAGCACGATTGGCGAACATGTCACCCCGGTGAAAGGGACACAAAAGAACCTAGAAGCGGAAAAGATGGTGTGTGTTTGTGTGCCAGAAGTACACAACAAGGTGCTAGTCACTTTTGCTTGTGCACTGTTCAAACTATGTGATACAAATTCCGTCATTCACCTTTGAATGGTCATGACTCATAAGCAGTCTGTGATGAAAACTGTGGTCTATTGTTGGAAACAATTGCTCTGGCCAGCACAGCCATAAACCATAACCGCACAGGTGAATGTCACCGCAAATGAAGATAGATTGTTCCAAATGTCGCTTAGATTCACCGGGGTTCCACCGGTGCTGGGTACAAAGTAGTAGCAGGGTAGGAGGCAGAGTGAATGAATGAATGAGTGAGTGCATGAATGGCAATGAGTGTGCACCTACGCCTAAAAACTGGGAAGTAAGCAAAGCCAGACTAGTGGACCGACGGAGCACTGGAAACAACAGCACCCGAAATAGCAACCAGAAAGAGCAGTGAATGAATGCGCTGTGAGAAGACACCACGTTTCACCATTACGAACCATTTGGCGTGCTGCTGAGTTGGTGGCTTAATTAAAGGCGATAACAGCGATTCTGTTGGTGATCACAATTCAGCGAAAAGAGTTTGAAAGATGGGTCTCCAGTGTGAGTTAGCGGGAATGCGAGTGCACACACTCACACAAACACAAAAACAAAAACACATTAACCAGTGCATTGTGCGGGCGACATGAATTACAAACGGGTTCACTCTCACTACTTCTACCACTTACCAGCAGGAGAGGCTATTGTCGCCGGATTGTTGTCCTCCTCGTGAACGCGTGTGCAGAGTCGGCTCAATTTAGAAAGCAGTGTCCAGCAGTGGAGCAGCAGCATCAGCGCCTGAAGTGGTCAAACAATGGCATTGCGGCAATTAACTAATTAGCACAGTCTGCCAACTGTTCAGTCGGACTCACAGTCAGCCAAGTCGGACATGGTGAAGACAACAATTGATGCCGGACAGTTGTTGCCGGCTGTTCTCGGCGGGATGCTGACAGGTGCTGCAAAGACAGAAAAAAGATAGATAGATAGATAGATAGACAAAAATGAAGGAAAAGGATCGAGTGCATGAGTGGTCTCGTGTGAGATGCAAATTGCGACAGCTGATATTGCGCGATCCTGTGGGATGCCCGCAGAGAGGAACAGGAATCGATCATGCCTCACATGCAGTGGGAGTTTTGCAAATAGTTAAGTTATTACGATTACAATGGTAAAACCTAATTAAAGCGGCAGTCTAAGTTTAGCCTGATTCCATCGAAACTTTTATTAAGTTTCAATGAAAAGTACGCCAATAAATAGGACAGAGACAGGGGTGCCCTAAATGTAGGCGAACGGATGCAGGCATGAAGATGTGTCCGCAAGTTCACCTGAGCAGCCAGGCAACAGTCAGGACACACATTCTTTGCATTTGTTGCGTGATGTTGCACCACCACCACCACCAGCATTACTACCACCATTATTTGCCGGACATCATCTGTCGTTCGCACACTGGCCCAGTGCACTGAAGAATAAAGGGAAAAGACGGCTGAATAAAGTCTGTCAAGTGCACTTTTCTCAGAAAGCGGCGGCGGTAACCCCGCAGTTGTCCAAGTACAAGTCGAAGAAGATGAAAAGATGAGAGGAGGGGAAGGAGGAAAACGGAAAAGAGCGCCAAAGGAAAGTACTACTTTCTAATGCACTGTTCGAATACGGTGCAGTACGGCAAGGAGAGAAGGAAAGTAGTGCAAATGCAAAGTGAGCGAGTGTGTCAGTGCAATTAGGCGACAGACAGTCGGCAGAAACGGTCCAAATCAATAGTCAAAGTCAGTCAGACAGTGCCGTCGATCTTTGTGGAGAGAAAGAGAAAGAAAGAAAGAAGGCATTCATTGGGGCGAGCAGTCAGACAGAGAGTCAATTAATCACCAGCTCCACAACCACCACCTTCAGACGGACATATTTGCCAAAGTTTATCTGTACATTATTCACACTTGGCCACTTGGCATTGGCGCTGTCGCCCGTCTGCTGGTGACAGATGAAGTCAACTAACTGAAGGTACACACTCGCTCTGAAGATGGCTCATTCCTCGCTACCGCTGTGCTGGCCTGAGCAAACACATTGCAAACACAATGTTTGTGTGTGTACAGGAACGGTAAGTATGCCACAGACTGCTTATGGGTACACTGCACTTGAGAGCACGGAAAGCAGCCGATTCTGTCCGATTTCAAGTGGTAGGGGACAGCAGAAGATGATGAAGCTCTCAACAGCAGCAGCAGCAGCTTTCTCCCTGTAAGAGCAATCACCGCAGAGAAAGTCCTTAAGCAGGACTTACACTAATTATCCTTGCAAGAGATGATCATGACCAACGCAATCGAAGTGAGACGAAAAATTACCCACTACCGGCGGCTGTGCACGTATCTTTTCGGTACATTACTTCTCTCGCTTACGACGGAGACAGACGTGAGGAGATTGATTCACGGCGATTGTGCGTCTGATGTGACTGTCTGAGTGTGATTGTGTTTTTGATTGTCGTAGATCGCCATTGTCCATCGCTGTCAGCACACAGTCTGTCGATTAGGATGTCGTTCGTGGCTCAGAAAAGGACAACAATTTCAGACTTTCAGACTGGCCACTGGCGATAAATTGCCCTCTTCCGCACGGCGAATGAAATGAAATCGAGGCAAAACAAACAAAATCTAGACACACACGTATTATTCAGACAAGTGGCAAATCGTTTTAAATCTCGAGCACTTGTATTTTAGGCGGTCAGAAGTAGCTCAAAAGGGAAAACAGTGGTCAGTGTGATTATCTTTGACTTTCTACTGCAGGATGTTTTCTCCGTTAGATTAGCTGAGGATCAAGAGATCGAGTTAATCGTCAGTGAAAGCTGTGGCGATTACCAAATCTTTGGCACAAAGAAGTTGACAGTGGGGCGACCGAAGTGACTGACGTTGGCGGCCGACAGCTGGTCAGTAAATCTAGTAAACTGCAGAGAACAGAATGTTCTTTACCGGCACTACAGCAGTGAATCAGTAGCTTACCTTTGAAGCATGATGGCTGCTTCTTTGTTCGTCTTCACAACCAAAAGTGTGCTACCTGGCAGTGAAAGGAGGTGGCAAGTGGGAAGTGTCATGGTCGATTGAAAACGCCACGGTTCGGTGATTCTCTCCGGACTCCAGAGTTTGAGTCGGCTTTTGAGTCAACTTTTTTCTTCTTTTTGCTGATTTCAAACATTCGAATCGTACGCAACAGAAGGCGACACGGGCGCCTGCAAAAAAATACTTGTTTTGCTTTTTTTCCTTTGCATTTTTCCTCATCAAGTCTGAAGACACAACACATTTCCATTCAACCCTGAAAATGTTTTAGTAAACAAGTGAGAGTGTTTTGTTGATTAAAGAAGAACAATTTGAAGTGGTTGTATTGGAGTGCCGAAAGAAAGTGTTTGCTCGGGAAGGGAAGAGAGAACGAGAAAAGAGCCGGTGATGAAGTTGTGCTTGAAGGACCTTGTGCACGATGGTTTTCAACTTAGGCCGCCATCGAACTCAGACTTCCCATCCCGAAGAGTTGATCAAGTTCTGTGAACAGGAGTACAAATGGAGCAAATCGTTCATCTCCGTCTCGGCGCTGAAGCCCTCGGCCTTTCACCTGACCACCGTCCTTCAGGACCTGAGCGAGGACAACAAAAAGGTGCAGATATTTCGGGCAAATCACTTGCTCACCAACCACACCGTAGTGCTCAAGCTAATCGACCTAGACGAGGAGGAGTTACTCGACTACGTAAGCTTCGAGATCAACACCATTCGTCAGTTGCACCACCCCAACCTGCTGCCACTTCTCTCGTCGTTTGTCATTGAGCGGCACCTCTGGAATGTGATCACCTCCGCCGAGTACGGCTCCGTGGACATCTGGTCAAGGCCGAATGGCATTCCCGAGCTGGCAATTGCAATCATCGTCCGGGATGTCCTCTTTGCACTTGACTACCTTCACAAGCGAGGTACTGTGTGTTCTACTTGCTCCTAATCAATTTCAGTGATTCAAATCTGACCCTTCCCACAGGCATCATTCATCGTGCCGTTTGCGGTCCGCACATTCTCATCAACTCCAACGGCCACTGCATGCTCACTGGCCTCAAGTATTCTACCTCAGTACTAAAGGACGGTCGGTGGCACAACACCATCCACGAGTTTCCCCAGAACGCCCTCAAGATCATGAACTACTTTGCGCCAGAGATTCTGCAGCAGAACATCACCGGCTACAACTCAAAGTCGGACATCTACAGCCTGGGAATCGTTTGCTGCGAGATGGCCAACGGGTGTGTGCCTTTCGAGGACATTCAGCTAACGGAGATGTTACTCGACAAGCTTACCGGCAACTATCCTAAGCCGCTCGATGCTACGTGCGAAGAAATAATAAACTTTCCAACCGACGTTGAAGGTATTGATCAGACCTTTTTTGTTTGTTTTCATTATCATTACAAAGCAACTTTTCTCCTTGCAGATCTCACTCCTGATGTAAGAGAGAAGTACAACCTGTACCGAGGCAGAACATTTTCGTCGTCTTTTCACAAGTTCACAAAAGAGAATTGTCTCCATTTCGACAGCTACTCGAGGTACTAGTACTCTTGATGATTTCCGTCTCCGACTCTAACCTTTTTTTGTTTGAAACACACACACACAGACCAACCGCAGCCGCCCTACTTAGTCATAGTTTTGTGAAGCAAGCCAAAAAGTCGCATCACAATTTGCTGCAACTGCTCAAGGAGAACTGCTCTCCCTGTTTGTGGAGCAGCCACCTGACGCCAATGAAGCAGCACGCAGCCAACTCCTCCGCCTCGCCCTCCCCCAGTGATACTGCCCACAGTAAAGTGCCCGTTGATTTACTCCAAAAGTTGTCCCTCAAGGCAGGGGCGGCGGCGCCGGATGGCCAGTGCGATGTACAGTGGACTTTTGAGCCATAGAATCACACACACACACACATCACTTCCATTTGCAATACAAGTCACTTCTTCCGTGTAAATATATCAGTGAATCCGACAAAGTGGGTAAGTTATTAATGAAAAAATAAATAAATTAAAGAAACGCTGAAAAGAGCGAATTGGTGGGATTTATTTGATGACGATTGGAGCAAACTATAAGGAAATGGACAAAAGTAAAAGAGTGATGAAGCGGTTGCCATTTTCTGGCAAACCACAGCAAAGACGATCACACATACACACACCGGTGCCCCTCTCTCCTCACCGAGTGGAAGAAACAACAAAACTAGAAAACAGTGAATGACTTGGGAGCTATCTGCGGTGTAACAAAACACCAGTGCACTAGTGTCCTCAACACACTCACAGATAGCTGATATCTTGAACGTAAGTAAACAGGCAAAATATCAAGTACAAAATATAGAGTAAAGGTTTCTCTGAAAAGGATATCACAGTAGTGGGTGAAGGTGATTCGCCGATATCAAACAGAGTGGAAGAGAAAGAAAGAAGAGGTTGTAGGAGTGAGAGTGAGAGAGAGAGAGAGGCAAACGCTTTTTCAGTAGGGAAAATGCATTCTAGTAGATTAGTTGGCGGGAAAACTGAAGTGAGAAATGCGGAGTTTGTGTCCGCGGCGGCATTGGTGTTTGTGTGTTGGTTGTCGATGTGTCCAGGGAAAACAAATGCCGAGTTTGCTGTGTTGCCCATTTTCAATCATCAAAGTGACAGGTTGTTAGTTGTCCGTGTTGGTAGTGGTAAGTCGATATCTCGATCGATTGAGTAGGTCGTCGACCAATGGGGCAAATGCGAAGTGGTTGAAGGCAATGGGACGATGAAAATCTCAAAGTGGTGCGTATGTGTGTGATTGCTTAGATATCGTTCCTTCGACAACAATAAAAAGTGTTTGTGTAATTCTCTGCAAAAAAGGTATGAGTTTGATGAAATGTCGAGTGTGTTTGGGCAATGCCTGTGTTGTTGTCACTGCAACACATTGCTTGTTTGGTGGGAAAACCTTTCCAACTAGACTGGGGCCTTCAAAATATTCTCAAGTTTTTCCTCGTATAGAGATATCACAAGCATGATTACGACGCCCACCGAGATGCCCACCGTCTGGACTGTCAGTTTGATGACCTGGTTTTTGCTGGGCAAGTGCGGACAGGAGTCAAGCTCTGGCACCATGTCGACGAGTGAAATGTAGAGAAAGGTGCCCCCGATGAAGGCGTAAAGCCAGGCTTGTTCAGCGTTATTTCCAATCAGCAGACCAATGGCCATGCCAACCCAGCAGATGAATGAGGCACCAAGGTTCCAGAGAAAGGCGTGGCGAACCTTCATGCCATTTCGAATGATGATGGAAAAGTCGCCCAGCTCGTGAGGCAGCTCATGACAGAGGACGGCGATTGATGTGCTGATACCTGGAGAGGAGGATGCAAAGACGACGGCAACAAAAGATGGTTAGTAAAGGCCGCAGTGCTCACACTGTGAGCACACTGTGAAATGCACCTACCTCCCCAAACTTCATGGCCGGAAAAGGCGACACCAATGGCCATTCCGTCGAACAAGTTGTGTACAATGTCACCGATGAGGACCATCAAGGCGGCATTCGGCGCCTTGGCCGCTTTGTGGTGGTGGTGGTGGTGTGCTCCGAGGTGCATGTACCCTTCTCCGTCCGGGTTGGCAAAGGTAATCGTCGACCGGTGACATTCATCGTGTACCTGAACTTCACTGCCGCCGTTCATTAGTGCTCCCGCGTGGTTTCCCTCCACGGCACTTTTCTCCTTCATCTCGTGCTCATGCTTGTGGTTCAGCTTCTCCAGCTCCGGTGGCATCAGCGCCGAGTTGGGAGCAATGGAGGCACACCTTTGACTCTTCTGCGGACGGAAAAATAAATTAAACAAATGTCATTACGGTGTGTGTCAAACTCATTTCCGATGCTATTTCGCCTATGCGCTAGCGTCTACCAGTGCTAGCAGCAATGTACGCAGCTTACACTACACTGCCACTGTGATGCAGCTAAAAGACCCCTGAGTTTGGCATACTTTGATAGTCAGTAAAAGATCATTATTATGCACATTTTCGATAGACTGGTTCGTGGTGGCAGTTAGCAGCCAGTGCAATATCGATTAGCAGAAGTGTGTTTACTTAACACTGCCACTAATGAAGGCTAATGCAGCGACAGTGATAGACAACCACTCTTTTGTAGATAAAAACCGCAAATCATGCGTCTTTCAAAAAAGTGAGATAGAAAGACTCTGTGCAGTTTGAAAAAAACAAACTGACATTTTGGCTACGTTTCCTTGAAAGGCTTTTTTAGTACTCACAGTGGAATCGTCTTCGTGCGCGTGTTCATGGGAGAGATCGCGTAGAATTGAAACCAGGCGCTCAAAGACGTAAAATCCAATAATGCCCAGTAGACACATCATGCCGATCCAAACGTAATCGTCGTGACTGTGATGCCCTTCAGTTTTGCCTTCCTCAGGAAGTTTTTCATGCAGGTGGGCACTGTGATTCTGGTGCTCGGTATCAGTTGTCGCATCATTGCCGTGCTTATGTGCTTTTTTGAAAAATGCCTAAAGATGAAGGTGTTTTAGCGGTGTAAACAACGGGGTAAACAGAAGGATTAAGGAGGAAAAGGGTTCCACTTACATGAGGTAACAGATGGAGTAGAGCATCTGAAGTGAGGGTGCCCATTGCCAGACCAACAAAGAGCTGGCTGACGTTGCTCTGGTGGTCATGTTGGAGAAACGGCACGATCAGAACGACCAGTGCGCCCACTACACTGATAACCAGGACAGAACACGAAGCGAGAATCCATTTCAACATAATTCCTCGTGAAGACTTCAAACAAAATAAAGCGCGTGTTGGTGTGTGTGTTGGCGGTCAGCAGTGTCTGATTAATCTGTGGCAATTAATTGATTGTGTGTTGTAATGCTCGACGGCGGTGGCGGTGGCGGTGTGTGTTGCAGCAAAAGTGCTCGCGTTTAATGCTGCTGCTGGTCAAGTGTCCTGGTCTCTCGCTCTCTCTGGCCAGCCGACGACGACACGCGAAGGTAATGGTCTTTGGTGTGTGTATGTGTGTGTACGTTCGTCTGTCGGTGTGTGTGTCTGCAAAAAAAGAAATAGAAAAAAATGCCAGACTCACATGGAACGGCGAGGAGGCGCGCGCGCTCGACAGCAGCAGCAGTGACTGAGGAGGAGGAGCAGTAGCAGCAGAAGCGGCGGCAGTGGGCTTCTTCTTCTTCAGTCTATCTTTCACATGCTGTCTGATGGTGGTGCTGCGCAAACTCGACCCAGAATCGGAGAGCGTGCGCGCGCCGCCGCCGGCGACGGATATGCCGCATGGTTTCCTATTAGGTGAGTTGCCTTGCTTTTTTCCTTTACTTTGTTGTTCAGGATCTGGTCGCTCACTTTCACTTTCACTCACTCTCTCTTCCTGGCCAGACTACTGCAAAATATCGACTGCTAGTAGTAGTGGTGGTGGTGGTCATTGAGCTCAAAACGTTAGCAAGTGAGCTGCTCACTTAGTGAGCAGCGAAAGAGAAGAGCTTTCCTCGTGTTTCTCATTTCAAACTCCAGTGAGTAGGATTCAGAAGGAAAAAAGTTGCGGCATTACGCAAGCGACGGCAATCGAGCAGGCGAAAGTGCAGAGATTGCCAGCAAAAAAAGAGAGGCACCTCAGTTGAGCCATGCTGTCAAGAGGGCTAATCTCGTCCACCGGCACTGTCTGTTTGTTGTTCGGCGGCTAAGATCACTTGCCAAAAGCTAACGAAATCGGGCCAGCGGAGGCCAACTCTGGCGACAGACAAACAGCGCAGCGGGGCGCACTATTTTAGGAGAACAGTTGGAGGCACTGCTACTGCTGCTGCTCTATGTGACTGCAACTAGAGACGTCCAAGTGAGGAGACAGCACCGATTGCCACTTTAAGAAGGAGAAGAATAAGCAGAAGAAGAAGAAGAAGCGGAGATCAGTCAGCTTTGGCCATCTTTGGCGACGAGTGGGCGACAGTTGAGTTGGCAGTCGGCAGCAGTGAACGGCAGCATCACTGCGAACACTCATAACAGCACTATTGGTGGCCACCCAAATTGCGCAACGGTTGGAAGTCGCTCGACGACAGCCGATCAGCAGTAATTAGCGATCAAGCATTCAGTGCGCCAGCGTTAATGGTTAGTCGCCATCGGCAAAGTGGGCATCACCACCAGCCACTGTACGTTTGATTCGTATCACTGATGACGCTGTCGTCTGTGTATAGTAGTTCAGCGACTAATTGCTGAAGCAGCTCCATCACCCCGACCACTGCTGAGTAAACATCGAACTGGAATGTAAAGCATGTTCCACCATTAGTGTTTGTGGTGGTGATGTATGGATGTTCGAAACTGGAGACTCTAAATCACACTGCTCACAAGATCAAATTACGAACAAGCGGGGGCCGGTTAATTGAATAAACCACTCAATCCACTTTAATGGCACTATAACATCGGTTGGTCGTCAGGTGACGACCAGCTATTGATAGCAGCAGGACAGAGAGAATCTCGCGCCTTCACTGCACCTGCCACTCTGTACTACTGTGCCTCCACTGGTGGACGCCAGGTGGAGTGTGCACCTGTTGACTGATTGAGCGATCTTGTTCTTGGTTGCTCATCAAAACAACTCTCGCTGTTGACAGTTTTGGTCATCGCTGGCTTATCTCTTATTTACTTGAAATCATGGTAAGTTGTTGTTTTCAAGAGCACTTTTTGTGAACTGATCTTTGATCATTTCTTTAAATCCATTAGGCACTTTATTTCAAGGAGCAGGATATTGACGAATTTCGCGACTGCTTCTACCTGAAGACGCAGCCCAACAGTGGCCACATCACCTCGGTGGAAGAGTTGAAGACGATAATGCGCTCACTCGGCCAGAGCCCCACCGATGACGAGCTGGAGAAGTATTTCAAGGAGAAAAGTAAGCTTAATTACCTCATTACACCACACTTGTTTGTGTTTGTGCTAATTTGCACTTGCTTCTGTTCATCTTTCCAAATGGCCATAGATGGCAAGATATCATTTGCGGATCTGCTCGATGTAATGCACACGCACTCGGTGAAGGAGAAGATACCACAGGAAATTCTAGACGCCTTTGTAGCCACCGATTGGGCGCGCAGTGGACAGATGATGACCCGAGATCTCAAGCACATTCTCTGCGGCTGGGGAGAGAAGCTCATTCCGAAGGAGTTTGAACAGCTGCTCAAAGAAGCAAACATTTCCGGGCCGTACTTCAAGTACGAAGATTTCGTCAAAATCATCAGTGCACCCATTCCAGACTACTGAAGCACAGTGCACTCAATACACATAGTTATCACTGAACTAACGGACCAGTTGACCATACTTGACCTGATTTCGATTTTAAACTACATTTTTCTTTTGTCGATTCGTAATCTCTCTATCGATCGATAATGATGTTGGGAAAACTGTTGTTCCAGGTGCAATCATCTTCTCATAAGCTTCTACATTCATTCGAAACAATAAAAAGTTATAGCCATTAGGCAAACCATCATAAAAGACACTATATTGAAATGTTATCACTAGAAAATAAAATAATCCTAAATATTCTTCTATTCTGGATTCTGTAGAATTATAAAATTATTGAGATTATTGATTAGATCTGATTGAAGGTGGTCAGCTGATTGAAAACATTTCCGAAATACTTTTGGGCGTTGGGAAACTTGCCGGCACAAAGCGGCCAGCTGATTGTGATTTCTTTCCGCACACATTGCTTTGTGTCAAGCGCGAGGATTTTCCATCAAGTTTGCATTTTTAAGAACGTAAACAACATTACCTCCAAATTATTGTACACATTCCAACGGCAACTTAATCACTGAAATAACCTACAATCATGGCTTCAGAGGTAAGTGCACAGGTTTTTTCGATGAGCATCCAATTCATCAGCTCCTAACTGTTTATTATTCTTTGCAGAACGGTGTAAGACCGGCCAAACGGTCTCGTTTTGATATGATGGAGCCTCCTCCGTCCAATTCGCCAATTCCAAATGCTGAACAAGTTGAGGAAGTTATTGCTAATGCAAGAAAAGCCCTTGGAGAAAGAATTCGACAAAACGTAAGGCGCATATGTTTGATTTTGTTATGTTACAATTTATTTTGTTTTCATACAGAATTCTTCCTTACTACCGACAAGCCTAACCCAAGTTAAAACAGAGCCAGCAGAAGATACCAGTGCCATGGCTAAATTGGACAGCAAAGCGAGGATAGCTTTGCTTACAGCGCAGATTCAAGCGAGGATGGCTAACCAGACACTTGTCAATCCTAATCCCGATGACAAGGGTAAGCCTTTAAGGCCAACACCTTTAATTCTGAACGCAGAAGGACGGACAGTAGATCAGTCTGGCAAGGAAGTGCAGTTGATTCAGCGAATGCCAACTCTGAAGGCAAACATAAGAGCACAAAAGAAGGAGCAGTTTGTCAAGTTGAATCACGAGAAGCAGTCTGGCAGTTCAGCGGAGGTAAAGTTCGTTGATAACCGCTTGGACATAAAGGCACCAGTCAGGCAAAAGCGAGGATTCAAGTTCGTTGAAAAGGGCACCTTTGAGACGATTGGACAGAAAATCCGAACCAAGGCACAGCTTGAGCTGCTGCAAAAGGAGATTGCCCAAAAAGCAAAAAAGACGGGCATCAGTTCGGCTGCTCGATTAGCTCTGCTCAGCTCCATCGTTCCTAAGAAACAGTCAAAGGAAGACGAAATTCCTGATGTCGAGTGGTGGGACAGTTTTGTCATGAAAGATTCTACTTATGAAGAGTCAATCTCTAATCAGAATGAGCCGAAGAACAAGTATGACGGCATTACTCACCTCATTGAGCATCCTGTTCAAATGAAACCACCTCGTAAGTATTTTTCGTCGAATACTTGAGCCTAAAACAACTCATTGCATTTGCAGATGAGCCAACCAAAACTGTCCTGTTACCTGTTTTTCTCACGAAACAAGAGCAAAAGAAGCTGCGTCGACAGAATCGACGAGAAGCGTGGAAGGAAAAACAGGACAAAATCCGAATGGGTCTAGAGCCGCCACCAGAGCCCAAGTTGAAGCTGTCCAATATGATGAGAGCACTCGGACAGCAGGCAGTTCAAGATCCCACCAAGATCGAGGCACATGTTCGAGAGCAAATGCTCAAGCGGCAAAAGTATGTTTTGATTTAAAAATATTTACTGTTTCTCTAATTTTGACTCATTTCACACAGAGCACACGAAGAGGCAAATGCTGCCAGACAGCTGACCGGCGAGCAGAAGAAGCAAAAGAAGATTCGCAAGATAAAGGAGGACACCTCGCTAGGGGTGAACGTCACCGTTTATCGAGTACTCAACCTGAACAATCCTGCCAAAAAGTTCAAGGTTGAGGCGAACATCAAACAGCTGCTGCTGACCGGTGTGGTGGTCATCTACAAGAACATCAACGTGGTCGTCGTAGAAGGCGGCCCCAAGCAGCAGAAAAAGTTCAAACGGCTTATGCTCAATCGAATCAAGTGGTCAGAGGATCCGGCGATGACTGAAAACAGTAAGTTTACTGATTGTTTTACCCACTTGGTAGGCTAACAGTTTCATCTGTTTTCAGATGAAGTCGACAAAAAGTCGGAAAACAAGTGCTTCCTCGTGTGGGAGGGCCTGGTGAAGACGCGCGCCTTTGGCGAGATCAAGTTCAAAATGAGCCCAAATGAGAGCTTTGCCCGGGAGGTGTTCAAGAACCACGGCGTCGAGCACTACTGGGACCTGGCCTACAGCATGTCCATTTTAGACTCGGCTGAAACCTGAGCTCTTCCAGCCACCACCAGCTGAACAAACTCTGCCACTGTCACTCAAATTCATCATCATCATTTATTTATCCGTCTGTGTTGTACAAAACTGCAGAATTATTTCAATACATACTGCTTGTGTGCGAGGGTGAGTACCACAAGTTGCCTCTTAATAATTAAAATATGGTTAAAAAAGAAAAAATAAATGAACATAAAATGGGAGGGAAGGAGTGGGCTTGAGAATGATTATGAAAATAATGAGTGATTAAAATAATTGTGTGATGAGATAAAAGAAAGTGTGCCACCACCCTCACTCAGACGCACAGTCGAATGCTCTTGTTGCCGATGGTGATGAGGAAGCCGTCGTCCTTGAGCTGCTTCAGCGCGTCCTCAAACATGTCCCGCGTGATCATCATGCTGGAGGAGCTCTTGAACTCCTCAAACACCTTCTGGTAGGTCAGATTGAGCTGACTGTGCGACTGGGAGGCATCACCGGCGCCGCCGTCCGCCGACAGTCCCGCGTGCAGTCGCTCGAGCACCTGCTTCAGACCGGAGATGATCTCGCCTCGGCGCTTCCGGTTGGTCATGCTCATGCCAGTGGTGAGAATGGAGATGTCAATTTTGCCCGACGTCGGGTCAATGGCGGACTGCTTGAGGGCCTCGCGGTGCAGACGCTTCGCCTCCTCCACGTCGTCCACCTCGACGACGTTCTTGAAGCGCATCTTCGCGTGCGCCTCCGCCAGGCGAATCAGCGACTCCAGCTGACGCGGGTAGGCGGTGATCTGACCGCGATTGGAGCCAATCTTGCGCATCTCCACGTAGGCCACCTTCAGGCACTCCTTCGCCTCGGGCGACAGCACCGGGTGGAAGGTGGAACGGGCGTAGCCAATGTAGTCCTTTAGCAGGCCGGTGTCGAAGAGCACCGCCTCCGCCTCGTCATTGCTGCGGTGGTACAGCGAAATCAGGTGGCGGCCCAGGCGGGCGTCAAACTCCTCGTCTTGCGGGTCCAAAATCAGGAAGATCAAGTCGAATCTGCAAAGCAATATCAAGATTTTGTTGAATAAAATTTTCGTTTTTATAAAAGTTCATTCTTACCTGGACATCAAAGTAGGCGGCAGCTGAATGTTCTCAGTGATGGTCTTGTTCTTGTTCCACTGCGATTCAATCGGATTGGCGGCAGCCAGAATGGAGGTGCGCGCATTCAGCTGACAGATGATGCCCGCCTTGGCGATGGACAGCGTCTGCTGCTCCATCACCTCGTGCAGCACCGATCGCGTCGACTCGTTCATCTTGTCGAACTCGTCAATGCAGCAGATGCCGCCGTCGGCGAGCACCAGTGCGCCCGTCTGCAGCACAATCTGCTTGGTGTCCGGGTCCTTGGTGATGTAGGCGGTCAGACCGACGGCGCTGGAGCCCTTGCCGCTGGTGTACTGCCCGCGCGGCACCAGATTGTAGACGTACTGCAGCAGCTGAGACTTACTGGTGCCCGGGTCACCGCACAGGAGAATGTTGATCTCAGAGCGAAAGCTGGTCAGATTGGGGTCGCAGTTGCTGGGCAACTCGTGGCGGGTGCCGCCAAAGAGCTGCAGCAGAATGCCCTTCTTGATGTCCTCGTGCTCGTAAATGCTGGGCGCCAGCGAGTGGGCCAGTCGCTCGTAGATATCCGGCAGATTGGAGAGGCTGATGAGCTGGTCGATTCGCTCGCGGGACAGTCGAATGTCGGTGTTCATGTCGTGCAGTCGCTTGCTCTCCGCCTTGCGGTAGTGCACCACGTCGATGTGCGTGCGAAAAACCGACTTGATGTTGCGAATCTTCGGGTTGACGCGAATCTGCGTGGAGCGGTAGATGCCCGTGATGGTGATGCGCTCACCCGGCTGCACCTGGTCGACCAGGCTGGAGCAGGCGTAGAGGAGGACGGTGTAGGGCGTCTGACCGGCGGGCATGTCATCCGGCGACTCCTGCAGCTTAATCTGCTGCTTGTCCGTGAACTTGGAGCGATTGTGCACCAGACGGAAGGAGAACTTGGTGTTGCAGTGGCGACACACCTGTGGCTCGTTGATCGAGCCGCGGTCCACCTCCACGGTGGTGCTCCAGTTGCAGACGGTGCACTCGAAGAAGGCGACGCACATCTCCGCGATGATGTTTGAGACACGGGTGACCATGCCGGAGATGGTGATCAGCTGGTTGATCTCCTCCGGGTTCAGGCTGCGAATGTTGGACGTCTTCAGCACATTGAACGGGCGAACGCAAACGCGCTCGTTCTCGCGGACGCTCTCCGGGAACAGTTCATTGATCAGCTCATTCAGAGTCATGTCCATGGTTGGAATCACCTCCTGTGGATAGTGTACCAGCTGACGGTAAAAGTTCTCATTGAACTTGTGAATGTGTTCACAGTTCACGTCAAAGTGCGATTTTCCCAACAGCAACGTCTCCTTCAGCTTGCCCAGATAGTGCGGATTATCGCGACTCTGGTAATCCACGTCAATGTCCATAAAATCCTGGCTGCTGGGGCGCTCGTCATACTCCAGATTTTGATTGCTCTCCAACTTGAATGTTTTGATGAACTTCTTGAACAGTTCTCGGCACTTGTTGACCGACACATCAGTGCCCCAGATGACCAGCTGTGGGCCGCTCTGGTTGCCGCTCGACTCACTACCAGGAAGAGCGTTTTCGTTGCCCGCGTCGAGGTTAATCTGGCGGACATTTCGATTGTCCGAGTGAATCTCCGGACGCCAGTTTGGTCCACTGCGATCGACCAGAGCAGAGGGCAGCTGCTGGCTGCTCAACTCCGAGGAGAAGTTGTAGTAAATGGGGGAGCTCATTTGGCTGGCCATGTTTACTTGATGATCTGGCGATGTTGTTGTGGCAGGAGGTAACGGCGGTGAGGTGACCTGGTTGGTGATTGGTGGCGGTGGCGCTAAAACTGGAGGACACTCTGCGGCCAAGATGGCATTTAACAAGTCGCCTTTTAACAGTCGTGCAGAGGGGAAGCGCAGGCAGAACAAGAGTGTGCTGCTTCTGCTGCACAACAAAAGAAGAGGCCGATTTCTGGCGGGAAAACTTGTGCCCGGCATCGATGAGCGCGCTCATCGCACAATCGATGATCAATTCGCAGCGAGAAAAGATTTTCTGAATTTGAATTTGAACTTCACCGAAGGTCTTCGATAATTGGTCTCAATTAGTGAGTGCACATCCTTATTACGCACATCAATTGACAAAGATGGCCATGCTTCAGTATAACTCCTTTTCATGCACCGGCCTTTCTAATGAGTTTCACTTTCTCGCACTGCATATTCAATTAGCAAAAAATGTTCTTTTCCACACACATCCTAGTGACAACCGCGGCAAAGTGTGGAAAGTGTGCACTCTAATTGCCCATTTTCTTGCATCCGTGACCACCACCACAAACAGAATAACAGTGACCAACTTCTCTTACTGTTCCTCGATGTCAGTGCATGTTTTACCGCTACAAGCGTTAGCGCGCTAATTGCCGGTGTGGACAGTGAATGGGACACACTTTTCACTTGACATTCACTGAATGAATGAATGAAAAGAAAAGTCACAGAAGTGAATGGCGGTAAGTGGTGGTGGTGGTTTTTGTGGTTGCACGCAAAGGCCTCTGAACGGAGGCTTTCGACCGGTGAACTGCTGAGTGAGTGAGTTCAGTGGAGTGAGGCGATGCAAAGACGCCGAGGCCGCCGATGGCGATCGTTTAGAGGATATGGGCCGAGAAGGCGAGAATCGAGCAGTTTGTGTGCGGACAATACAAGAAGACAACAAAACGTCGTTTGCCTGCTTTCTTTCGCTGCTCGTTGAGCTGCACAAGCAAAAAATAGACCGAGATGGAGGTCGGTGGAGAAGGGGGAAGCTGAAAACGGAGAAAAGCAAGTGCAGACAGGGCACCGATGCGGTCTGTCAGTCTGCCGTTGGGCTGGTTAGGCTCCACTGCTGACACCGACTCACAGACTGTGCTTCTCAGATGATGGTGGCCACACTTTCTCGGTGGCCCTCGACTGCAGCGCACTTCTCTTCTTCTTTTTCTTTCCTCTTTATCTTTCGTCGATCACAGCGTGTGCCTCGAGTAGAAAGTGACCGACGAAGTGCAGTGATTTCACAGTTTCACCCGAGTCTGCCGCAGCCGCAGCCGCAGCATCAAACATGCACCAAGCAGGCTGGTTACTTCTGCTCTCTTTGGTCGTCTGCTCTCGATGTGATGAACCCATGGTAATGTCACTTGCCTCCCCTGCCTTTCCCATCGAGGGTGCTCCCTACGACAGGTGGGTCATGGCCAATGGTCGAGGAGGAGGAGGAGGAGAAAGGGGTGATGATGGCGACAGTGAATCGACGATCGAGGCGCCCAGCTCAGACGACGGTGACGCCGATGATGACGGCGATGATGGCGACGGGGGTGACCCATTCGACGACTCCGACGACATTGACCAGTCCGCCTCCACTGCCTCCGTCCAGTCAGTGGGCAATCAGTCAGAGCTGAACGCCAGTCTGGCGCAGCTGCTTCGCAATCACAATCTGGAAAGTCTAAAGCGGAACTACGACCCCTCACAGCCACTCGACAGACAGAAGCTGATGGTCGGTGATCTGCTGAAAAGCATCACCGGGGGCAACGGCAGCGGAGCTTCAACTGAAGTTACTGCTGCGGTTGCAACTCCAAAGGTATGTCTTTTTGTTCGATTTTCTCCCAATCTTCTAGCACAATCTCTCTCCTCTGAAAATAGAGTGGCAAATCTTACGACATTAGCGACCTGAAGAAGTACTACGATCACATCAAAATGGACGAGTTAAATCAGCAGCAGCAGCAACAGAAGGAGAGTGCAAGCATTCAACCGGAGCAGCAGACTGCAGGGGAAGCGGACAGCAGCAGCCACTACCAGCACGCCAATCACAACTACTACGCAAAGAACGACTGGAGACCGGTGATCAGCACCGCTGACTCTCAGCACCGACCTTCTTCCTTTTCCTATTACCAGCAACAGTTTAGCGGACACGAAGTGCCCTCAGCACTGGCCAACTTCTACGTGGACACTGACACCCACCTACTGCACGCCCATGAGACGCAGCAGAACAAGGACCTGAAGGAGGTGACGACGACGACGGCGAGCACTGCCAGCGCGTCAGCCAGTAAGAGCGACCAGGGGTCGACCTCCTCCAATCTGGCCGGCACCACTGTCAAGGACCTCATCTCGACGAAGGACCCTGTGCTCAAGGAGAAGGAGAAGATTGCCAGTCTGCTGCACAAGCAGCACACCGGATATGTGCCAGTGGAGAACTCTGCTGGAGGTGGCAGCTTGGCCGGCGACAAGACGTACCAGGAGTACGTCAACTGCTGTGACCAGCTCTTCAAGAACTACGGCAACAAGGAGCACATCCACGAGGACATCTACCTGGTGCCCAAGGGCGGCGAGTTGGAGCTGCAGGGGCCGCCACATCACGGGTTTCGACCGATGATGCCACCCGGTCCGTATCTCCGCGGCTTTCCCGGACTTGATCCAGACATGAAGCTCATTAGCGGTAATGGCGGCGGCAAAGGTGGAGGTGGTGGTGGTGATTTTCCACCCGGCGGTCACGTTCCAGTGCAGTGCATCGAGGACCAGCACCACTCGGGACATCTGGTGCCGGCGGCGTACCATGGCGGCCGTCACCACCCTCGGCCCTTCTACCACCACCATCACCACCCGCCGGCGGCCTTTCTGCTCAAGAAGAAGCTGGCGTTGATTGGCAAGAAGTACCTTCTCGGCATGGGCAAGAAGTGATCATCTATTGGCAATTAGTCATTTAATAATAAGCAATGTAATAAAAACAATAACTAAATATCAGTTGTAAATAGAGGAAACAGTTGCTGTTTTCGAGGGGGTCAATCTTGAAGAGGAACAGGAGAAGAGCTGGGTAGGCAATGACGAAAGAAGCAAAGAGAGGCGGAGGTAAGAAATGGAGGCGGAGGGAGCGGTAACAAAAGAAATCATAATATATGATACGGTGGCAATGCTGCGTACGATCGATGCACTGTTTGCTTGTACTGTCTGTTTGTCGGTTTTACGAGATAGGTAGTTCGACGAGGGTAGTAAGCCTAAATATTAGGCGTCTAGATGAAGATAGAAGTCTCTGGGCGTTCTTTCTGCTGCACGTAGCGCAAGTACGTCAACATTTTAATGGTGATAAAGTTGACCGCATCAATGCCGATGGAGATGTGCTCGAGAGTGCAAACGTTTTCTGGAAAAAGAGGCTTTGCATAAGATCATCTCATTTACATAAAAAGTAAAAAATGTCTACCTTGCGCTAATGAGGTTTCAAAGTAGGCCAACTGCTCAAAAAAGGTGACGGCATCCATTAGCTGCACTGGATCCTCCTGCTTGGAGAGGGTGTATCGAAACTTGTCGATAAGCTTGCCGAATGAAGGTTTAATCGCCTGCAACCGGTCAATGATGGACTGCATCTGCGACTTGTGATTGTAGTCGCCGTACAGCATTGAAGACCACTGCTCGGGCGAAATTCTCAAGCCAGCCTCCATTGCAATGGAGACAATCTGCGTGTCGTGCTCTCGCCTTAGAGACTCATAAGTTCGGTATTCCTGTTTCAATTGCATCAAACTCGAGTCGCCCTCGCGTTTGATAAGCTGCGCCGAGTGTAAATATTGTAAATGAGTCATCATCATTAAAGGCGTGTTTATCAGCAGTTTTTTTTACCTCAAAGCAGCTTGCGCGGTACAAAATCTGTATCACATGACCGATGGCCGTCTTGCTTGACTGGTACGGGTAGTGCGGACTCAAGCGTTGCATGACAAAAAGAATCAATACTTTGCGAGTTAGTGCTTCGCCGTCTTCCAGGGCGAGGAGAACCAGTCTGAATGAGGAGAAAGGGATGAGGTGAGCAAACAAGGCGTAAACATTCTTCCACTTACTTTAGAATCTCCTCTTGAATTGCAGGGCCCAAAAACTGACAACCTCGATTTCTGACAGCATTCCAAAGGCTGGATCTAAACAAATATGTGACAGCGTAAGATATTGCACAAGAGATATGTCATCAAAAAGGGGCACTTACACCATCTGCTGCGAATCGGTGTGCTTGAGCAACAATTCGCATAGGATTCGGTTCCCAATAGAAATGGCCGTACGCATTGTTTTCATGCGTTCTCTGTTGTCAGAGAGTTGACACTTTGACAGGGCAGTCAATTTACGCTTCAGCGGTGGTGAAATCAGTGCTCCTAAGTGTGAAAACAAGTGTTAGCAAAAGAAAGAACTAGCCACAACAACAACAAGCAAGCAGGTGTGCTCCAACAACATTGCTGCTACTAACCGAGATCGGGCGACTTGATCAGAGCCAGTATCAACTTGATACGCTCGGAGAAGTGGCTAAAGTGGTACCAGGAGTTCTCATCGTTCTGCTCGAGGCTGTCCACCTCAGGGGGCGGCTGCACCGTGCCTGCGTGGTCCTCCTCGGGGTTGCCCCGGTTCAGTGACAGATTGTTCAGCCAGTTGATCAGGTGTTGCTGCTGTGCGTCCAGAGTGTCATTCCAATTGGAGTAGCCATCCGGGTTGTCCTGTTCCTGATGATCATGCTCCTGCTCCAGTGGTTGCTGCTGTTGCTGTTGGTGATCACTTTGATCCAATTGCGAAGATGAGGCGGCGGAGTTCATGTCGCCAGCAACATAGCACTGTCGAAGGCGAAGACAATGACAACAATAGGCGACGCAGATGTCGGCAGTGCTCACTGGCGGAGTCAACAATCAACAAATAGGAGCAACTGCTAATGATGGCCCGTGACTGGTACAGGCTGGTAAGGCAGCTGGAACAAATGCGTGCCAACCTGTCACCGTTGGGCTGCTGCTGCTAACAAAGAAGATGGTTCGCTTGGCTCTCTCTCTCTCTCTTTCTCTTTTCACTCTCTCTTCCTTGTGTCCAGTGTGTTGGATGTTCAGTGGTAGACAACTTCTTGATGGCTGCTATATACCACCGGCAGTGACAGACAGTGGTGGTGATGGTGGTGGTGGTGGTTGCGATGGTGTTGTGGTACTGCCGAGACAAGTTTGGGGAGAGGAGCAGCAGCGGCAGCTGAAGAGAGTGGTCTGCTGTTACTCGATGCAGGCAAAGGAAATCTGTGCTGCTGCTGCTCCTCCAGCGCAGCATTGCCGCAGTGGCGGATCCTCTGGTACGACAGCGCTTTCTACACACGCAGCCAGCAGTACATTCTGTGGAATTTTTAAATTGAAGAAAAACCCTCTTGAGCCTCGAGATTCAAAACGACTGTCAACAGACTATTTCTCTTATAATTCTTTGCGTGGACGCCCCGCACAGGATCATACAGATCGCTCAGATGTCTCTACAAATGTCAGCAATGCCGTTTGAGCTGTCGACAACAGAATCACTGAGGGAAACATGATTAGCACACACGTGCACAAAGAGTGTGTGATTGTGTGTGTGTGTTCAGTGAAGGAAAAGGAGTTGAGGAAGCCTGAATTAGAAGAAGAGGAAGAAGAAGAACGAGGAAGAAGGAAGACTTGATGAACAGTGGAAGACTTGTTGGAGAACAGGTAATGAAATTGGAAGACTTGGAGAACGAAGGCAATAGTGTTCAAATTGATATGTGTGAGTGGTGTGAGTGAATGTAACTGGGGATATTTCGGTTTGGGCACACCATTGGAGATGTCGCAGAAAACGTTCTAGTGACTAGCAGAGAAACACCGTACAACACCCGAGAGCAAAGGAAGACGAGAACAGCTGGCAAGCAACACTCTAAACGGTAATATCGCTATCGGCAAACACACTCCAGTTAGGGACACTCCAATTCCGCCGCTTTCGGTCGCCTTCTACATGGCCTGCGGCACCTGATAGGGCAGCGGCAGATGGTACGCCTCCACCAGTGCCGTGAAGCTGGTGATGATGCCGATGATGCCGCAGAGGACGCCGATGACGATGATGAAGACCTCCCAGGCGATGGTCTGAATGTCCAGCGTGCCCCACTTTAGCTTCATGTGAAAGTAGCACGGCCAGACGAAGGAAAGCATAGTGCCGGTGAAGCTGCCAATCAGGCCCATCAGAATGGCAAAGTGAGGTATGGAGACTAGAACAAAAGCACTGAAGTGTTAGCATTTGACTGTCCACCACCTCAACACCGCCCAACACTCACTGGCCATGAACATGGTGAAGAGGACGAGAACGACGCGCAGTGTGAGTGCCCAGACACGCAGATCATTATCCCGTCCCCAACAGGTGGGAAAGGGCTGGCTGCCCTCGCCGTCAGGTCGCTCCAGAGTGGGCTTGCTGCGGAAGAGCGCCGACTCGAAGAGCTGCGAAGCGGCGAAGTAGGGCAGAGGATAGGATAGCAGCGCCTTCGCCACCAGTGTCATGTTGACAAGCATCTTGAAGCCACGCGTCGGCAGGTTGTTCGTGATCACCTCCTGCGTCTCGTCGCCGAAGGTGAGGAAGCCGATGTAGGCGAAGAGGCCCTGCAGTAGAAAAAAGGTAGTACAAATTCATTAGAGCACAAGTAACTACCTTGAATGCGCCAGCGGCAATGTGGCTCCAGTCAAGCATGTCGCGGAACTCTGCCGGATTCTCCATGTTTCCCTCCAGTGTGGGCAGGAAGATCTGCGAGGTGTAGCTGAAGACGACAATGCCCAGGGTGATGGGAAAGGTGGCCCCGTCCAGGTGGAAGGTCACCTGAAATGGCAAAACCATGATGAGCTTTGAAACTTCAACAAAAGAAAGCCCGTCATACCTTGGAGAACTGCCAGTCGCCAATCTGGAGGAAGCAGTAGCCAAAGATGATGATGTTGAGGACAATGTGCGTGATGCCACACCAGAAGCTAAGAAAAAGGGAGTTAGAGCACTGAACATGATAATAGTTAAAGGCAGAACTACCTGAGCGTGGACACCGAGTGTAGGTCAGTGAGGAATGCACATGGCAGGAGGAGCATCGTGCAGAGCATCATCCAGGAGCGCTGGTCGATGGCCCCGTCGGGGAAGGAGCCGATGAGAAGGTCGCCGCAGAGGACGACGTAGAGGATGCAGGTCATGACCAGTTCGATGATCTGGGCGATGTTCACCAGAATGCCGCCGTACTGCTCGCCCATTACTGCCTCTGCGATCATCACGTAGCTGCTTCGAACTCGCACCATCTGGCCCTGTTCATTTGGTTCGTACAGACAGTCCACCAGGATCTTGCCCGTGTGGCAGCACACGTAGGCGACGAAGACCAGCGAGAAGACGCCCCAGTAGCCGCCGTGCAGCACCGCAAAGGGCAGACTGACGATGAACATGCCCTGGTAGATGGAATTATTTGAGATATAAACAAGTACAAAACCCCCTCCCCCTTACCTGAATTGCATTGGTGACATTCCAGCCCGCTTGCCATGCCGAGATTTTGCCGCTCAAGCCCGTGTGGGGATCAATTTCCCCTACTGCGCCGTTGTCGGTGAGGAAGGGATTGCCGTTGAACTGCTGCTCCCCACCCTCGGTGTACTCACTGTACATCTGCTGACCACCGCCGCCGACTCCCCCGTAGCCTGGAACCATTCCAGGCCCAGCACCAGGGGCCATAGTGCCGTCAGGGTGTTCAAAACTTCGAAACGTGCCCATCTCATGTTGTTCATTAGGGCGGCGGTTGATGCGCAGTCGTTCCGCCGCTTCGGTGACATTCTCCGGAATTCGACTGCGCACCTTTTCCTTCAGGCCGGAGAAGGCATTGAAAATGTTCGCTACTTTTTCGTCCACTGGCATGGCTGTGAAAGTTTTAAGATATGAGTGTGCAAAGTGTGTGCAAGCTTTCTAAAAGCTGATTAGGCTCTTGGAGAAGAGAAAAAGGTCCTTTGGAAGACTGCTTTATGGTGATTGTAATGGAAGATCAATGATTGAAAATGGAAGGGGAAATGGAAGACAACGGAGATTGTTTTATGGTAGTAATTGTATCACATCAGAAAATGGAAGACTGCGTGAGAAGGAAGTTCCTCAGTGGAGTTGAGGAATGGAAGACATGGAAATGGGAAAGGGTGTGAGTGAGAAGGGCACCAAATAAGTTACATGGCTTAGACTGCTTTGCCGGCCACCAACGATTGGGCTCAAATGGAAGACATGGGTAGGTAGAGGGGGAAAGGGAAAGGGAAGGGAAGGGTCAGATCTGAGAGGTCACATTTCGCAGCTCTCAATCTTCAGCACTGTACTGCACACACACCTAAAAGCACTCAACAAGCCAGCAGTGGACAACCGGTGATGGTGATTGTCTTCAGCAGGCGGTGGGGCGTTTCGGGCACGGGGCTTCAGGCGATGGCAATGGCAAGCGGGCACTACAAAAAAGAAGGGTGAACGTGGACAGATTTGGTGTCCACCAAACGGGCAATGTGCCGACGGCAGCTCAGACTGTCAGTGCCAGTCCGCACAGAGGATGATGGGGGAGATGTGTCCGCGCTCATCGGATGCGGACAGGCGCACAATCACTGCCGCTCCAAGACTGTCTGTGTGTGTGCTGGCATCTCGTCCAGGCAGCACTTATACTGCAGGCCTGTCGAGCTATATGGCTGTGCACTTCCTCCAACACACACAGGCAAGGACACTTTGGGCAGTACAGTGGAGAATGCATTAATGAATGAATGAGAGGGACTGGCAGAGCTGGTGAGAATTGGAATTCAAAATGGTTAGAACTTCAAAAGTTCGATATCTGTTTGGCCGGTATAAAAGTGAGAAATCGGGCGAAACTTTCGCAGCGAAAGTTTACATTCAAATGCCATTCTCCAAAGTTTTTCATGTCTCGTCATTCTTTTCATTTCAGGGTTTCATGAAGTTCATCTTGGTGTGTTTCCTTCTCTTCAACTTCTTCCAAATAAGTCCTGCACTCGACCAAGGTAAGACAAGTTTTGAGTTATTTTTCAGCAAACTGCTACCCTTCCCTTTCTCAAATGTTAAAATAGAGTAATTTGCATAACAAAAATAACAAGTTTCATTTGCGACATTAAAAAAAATGCAGGTACAAAATAAATAATTAGCTGACAGTAAAGACTGTGCCAGCAGCCTGCACCTGTGTGCAGAGGGGGTTGTATACAAAATAAAATAAATAGTGCAAAGCAGTAGGGAGTAAGGGAGAGAGAGAATGGACTGAGAGGACCAGACTCGGTGGAAAAAGCAATAAATGAACAGTAATTAACAATTTGTACAATGTAAGAGGGAGAGAGGCTCGAGGGCGATCACAGGTCGAGTCAAGTGCTGTTGGACTACGCTGTCTACCTAGTACTGTAAGTCAAAGGCCAAAAATGGTGGTAGTGCTGAACTCCAATTTCTGCATTGCTACTTTTCTGCTGCTGCTGTTGCTGCTCAACTTACGCCGGCTTGTTAAACTTCAAGTGTGACTGAAGTGCCTCCTGCTTCTTCACAATCTGGTCCGTTTGGTCATTGCTAAATCTCATCACAGCGGCAATTACTTTGGCCAAGGTCTGCAATGAGTGGTGAAATTAAAGTGTGCAAACAGAAGTGAAAGCTCCCACACTTACCACAGGTTCTCGACCAATCATAAACTCAAAAAGAATGTTCCGCAGGTACTCGTACTCGGTTGGCTGTGGCAAGTGCAGTCCAAGAAGGGCGCAGTTCTCCAAATCTGACTGCTGTTGGTTAGTGGTGCCCTTGTGTCCATTGTCCACTGTGGGCGGATTCTGATGCTGTCTAAATGCGCTCAACTGCTCCTTCAGACGAGCATTCTCCTCACTGAAAAAAATGAAGTCTGTTAATTCGCAGTTTTTAAAGAAAACAAAGTTCCTGAACTTACTGGTATTGGAGAACTGAGTTCTGCAGTGCATTGATCTGGTAGTTGCTCTTGTCAGTGCTGGTCAACTGCTCGTGCAGGTGCTTCAGTTCACCGTCCTTCGCCTTCAGTCGCTGTTGGTAGTACTCGTGCACCTCCTCCAGAGCGGTGCCCTTCTCCTGAATTTCAGTCTCCATCCGCGCCACCAGGTCCTTGTGCTCGGCGATGCGCCTGCTCTCCACCGTATCAAACTGGTCCATCTTCTCTGCCAGCGCCTGCTTCTCCTGCTCCAGCTTCGCCTGCATCGCCTCCAGCTGCATCTCGTACTGCTCGATGGTCTTCCTCTGATGTGCCTCGCTGTTCTCCTGGGCGCCCAGCAGCTTCGCCTCCAGGTCTCGATTGGCGGCAGTGAGCTCCTCGAGCTGCTTGCTCAGCCGGGCCACGTCCGCCTTGCTCTTCAGCAGGTCCTGCGCCGTGGAGTTGTACTGCGAGTTGGCGTTCATCAGACTCTCGTCCAGCTGCGACTCCCGCACCTCCAGCTGCTTGTACAGCTTGTCCACCGCCAGCTCGTGCTTGCCCTTGATCGCCTCAATCTCCCCCTTCAGATCGTTGATCTCGCTCAGGTACTTGTGCACCTGCTCCTTCAGCGAGTTGTTCACGTCGCCGCTGATCCGCAGGTCCTCTCGCAACTCCTTCTCGCCCTTGCTGGTCAGTTTCAGCCTCTCCTCCAGAGCGATGATCTCCGTTCGCAGATTCTGCTCCTCGCCGGTGCGCATCTTCAGCTTCTCCTCCAGCTCAATGCACCGTTCATTGGTGGTCCGCAGGCTGGCCTCCATTTCTGACATCAGGTCATTCTGACTTGAGGTGGACGACTCGGCCGCCTCCTCCAGCTCAGCTGCCTTCTGTCGCAACTGCACTACCTCTGCTTCCTTTTCAGCCAGTTTAGTCTTTAGCTTCTGCACCGCCTGTTCCATCTGCGCCCGTTCCTGCTCCTGTCCACTGGAGAAAGCAGTCAGTTCGCCAATCTGTTGTGTTAGCTGCTTGCTCTTCTCCGTCGCCTCCTGAACCTCCTTCTTCAGCGAGGCAACTCTCTTCTCCGACGAGGTCAGCTTCTCCTTGAGCTTTTGCTTCGATTCGAGAATCTCCTTGGCGTTCGACTTGATTTTGGTAATCTCCTCTAGGTAGACGCTGTTCTGGCGATCAGATTCGGCTGCCTTTTGCTTACTGGTGGTTAGCTCTCCGTTGAGGTTTTCCAGCTCCGTGACCAGGCGGGACTTTTCCTCTGACAGCTCAGTGCATTGCTTCCTCAGCTCAGTCGCCTCCTTCTGCAGTGTACTGTTGTCCTCTTTAAGTTTGTTCATCAGGTTTTTGGTAACTTCCAGCACCTTTTCCGACTTCTCCAAGTCCGCCCTCAGCTGAGCCACAGTCGCCTCCACTGAGCTGCTCTCCGACTGCATTCGCTCCTTCAGTGCGCTCACCTCCTGCTCCAGTTCACTGCGGGCGCTGATCAGCTCGACAATTTCGCTATCTTTAGCGGCAAGCGTCTTTTCCAGTTCGCCAATCTTGCCAATCTTCTGGCGATTCTTCTCCTTCAGCGTCTCAATTCGACTCTCCATCTCCTGAAGCAGCTCACTTTCCACTGGTGTGCTTTGCTCTGAACTTTGCTGCTGCTGTTGCTGTTGTTGTCGTTGCTGCTCTTCAAACTGCTGCAGCTGTACCATCAGTTCGCTGACCTTAGCCTCGGCCGTAGTGGCCTCCTGCGTCAGCTTCTCAATGAGCTGCACCCTTTCCTCCAGCTGATTGCGAACGGCTTCCATTTCAGAGCCAATTTCCTGTCTGTGCAACTCCTTCTCAGCGAGCAGCTGTTCTGTGCTCTGGAGCTTCTCCCGGAGACCATTCAGCTCAGTGAGCTGCTCAGAGAGCTCAGCCACCTTGGTTCGGTACTCCTCTGCCGACTGGTTAGCCTTGCTGATCTCCTCGTGCAGTGTCTCCAGTTCCGCCTGGTAGTTCAGCTGATTGGCATTCAGTTGCTCCAGTGCTGACGTTAGCTTGTCATTGACTTCAGTCAGCTGCGTCTCGAGTTGCACTGTTTCCGCCTTTGCTTCAGCAATCTGCTGGTTTAGTTGCTCCTGCAGGTGCTCCGATTGCTCGTCGTTTGTACTGTGTTCGGCAGTTAGTAGCTTTTCGCTGAGCTGTTGGTTCTGTTCAGTAACAGCTTTCAGCTTCTCCTCCCATTCACTGTCACTGGCCTGAATGCGCTTTTCATACTCTTCTCGGAGCAAATTGATAGCGGCCACCTTGCCTCTGGACAGTTCCTCCATCAGGGTCGACTTTTCGCTCTCTACGGTGCTTTCAATTTTGGTCACCTTTTCATTCAGCCCTTTGATCATCTCATTTTTCGCCCTCATCTCGTTGGCCAGCTTCTTCACCTCTATTTTGCCCTTTTCATTTTGGTCCTTTAGTTCTTTGATGATGATGCTTCGAGACTCAAGCTCATCGTGCAGCTTCTGCTTTGCCTCTGCAAATGATGCACTCGCAGATTCCTTCAGCTTCTTAAAATATTCCACTTCCTTTTCAAGTTTCTCTGCCTGAGCCTTGAAGGGCACAATTTCCTCGTACTCTTTTGTGATCACGTCCAACTTTTCTTTGTGTGATTTCAATGACTCATTGCACTTTGCCAACAGCGCTTCCAGGTTCGCAATCTTTTGACTCTGTTCTTCAGTGCCCTCGCCCGCACTCAAGTCGATCAGTTCACTTGAAGAATCTCCCGAGGTGTTGATCAGTTCAATTTTCGTCTTTAATACTTTAATTTCCTCATCTCGTTCCTCAATCAGCACTTGAAGATTTTCTTCAAGGTGCCGTTTTGCCTCCTGCTCCAGCTGACATTGTTCTTTCAGCTCGTTGACCCTTCGCAGTGCTCGGTCTTGCGTCTCTCCGAGTACATTTTTCAGCTTATCACGTTCTTCAATGGTCCCTCTGTACGCCTTCACCACCTCGCCCCATCGTTCTTTGTACTTTCGTCCGCGGTCTTTTAGTTTGATGCACAGCTCAATTAGTTGCTCTTTAGAGACGTATTCGAGATTTCTGCCCGAGGATGACTCTGATTCGTACTCGCTTTCAATGTCTGACTGAGGCACAAGGTTGGATACCATGCTGGTGAAAAAGTTGGTGCGAAAGAAGGAGTCACTGTCGGCACTAGAGTGAACCTTCGATGGTGTCGGCGTTGAGGTGTTGACTTGGGCCGGCGGTGGATGTGAGGTGGTCTGCGTAGTCTCCTCGTCGAGGTCCACTAAACTGAAGCCAGGCTCGGAGTAGTGCAGATCGCCTTCGCTTTTGACCGAGTCATTTTTGCTGCTTTCACCTAAGGTCGTCATGTCGTTCTTTGAGCCACTCCTAGAGAGTTCTCCCAGTAGTTTGTTGTCATTTATAGTGTTAGCTATATTGCTGATGGTCCCATTGTTTACCTATTAATTAGAATGATAAAGATTAATTAAAAATATTTCCGGTAATTAGTTTAATTGTTTAAAAACATACGATCAAGTTCTGGGCTTGTGTTTGAATGTTTACTTTAGCCTTTTCATATTCATTTGAGACCTTCTCTTTAAAAGCTTTAAACATTTTTTCTTGCTTGAATTGATCTTAAGGAAAAGCACCTCTTTTCTTCCACTTGTACCGATGGTCGTGGATAATAAAGTGAAGATGTGGCATAAAGAAGTAACGGTTGTAGTGAAATGAAGGTTTAGGCGCTTCGCTGGCAAATTGCTTTTGTTGTGAAACTACTTGAACATTTCGTTGACTGTAGTTTGGCCTCAAGTAGGTGAAGAAAGTAGGCGGCCCAGGCGGCGCCGGACCCAGCGATCGAAGCAGCTGATTTGATTTGTTGACACCAAAATATGATTCAGAAAAAAAATATACAGCTGGCAGGTGCTTTTCACTGACGACGTACTGTCTGTTTGAAAAAAAAGTAGAGCAGCTGTCAGATGCTGCCAACTTTGACTAATTGGTGCTAATTTATTATCTCCGCTTCTTTCAGGTTCAATTAGCAACATGTACACGCCTAGATGGAACATCAGCATTCACCTGAAGCTGTACTACGACCAGTCACTGCTGGCCTTCTTCGGCGGGGACCACCAGGCGGTGAAGGACTTTCTGCTAGCGAACGCCCACTCAGTGGCACTCTCCTACAACAACCCACCGCTGGGGCAGCTGGCACTGTGGAGCTTTGTGATACACGGCGTGGAGATGGTCGATGAGAAGGTGGTGAAGATGCCCGATGACCGCAATGGAAACATGTACCGAAAACGATTTTACGAGCACTATCGCGATCAGATGCCAGTCAACCACGTCGCACTGGTCATCTTCACCTTTACGAACTTTCAGTACACCGACAGGACAGAGACGCAAGGTGAGAGTTAGGGGCTTGTTTGTGGTAATGGTAGTAATGCTGTTAATCACGATGCACAGGCCTGGCCATGACGGGCAGTGCTTGCAAGTCCACCGCTGACCGAGGTGTGATCATCCAGGCTCGCTCCTTCAAAACCGCCTTTGTCCTGGCCCATGAGATTGGCCACAGTCTGGGCCTGACGCACGATGAGGAGGTCGGCTGTGGAAGCAAGTACATCATGTCGGCCAGCACTGGACAGGGCAAGGCGAGATTCTCCAGGTGCAGCTACGACTATCTCAATCAAAAGTTTACCACCATTTTCGATGAGACACTGAGGTTAGAAGACTGGAAGTTTAATGTCTCCATTGCAAATTAGTCCTTCCATTCTTTACAGTTCTAAATCGGACATGGATGTCTTTCTCTGCTTTCAGGCGCTATCCGACAAGCTGCCTAGTGTGCAGTACATCTTTCCCAATGACCTCGACCAGTCCTTCAAATCGGTGCCCCTGCGAAGGCAGTGTAGCGTTGGCCTGGGGGATGTGTTCACCTATCTCGAGTCAAGCTCGCCTTTGAACATTTGCACTCGAGTTGCCTGCACCAACGGCCTCATTCAGATGTTCACCAACACGGCCCTGGAGAACACCACTTGTGGTGGGGAGGGAAAGTACTGCCGTGCTGGCAAGTGTCGATGATTTGAATTAAAGTGTTTGTGAGCAGGTTTGAATAATAAATGATCCTATTCGAGAAATTTATTTGGATAAAAGCGCAGTCCTTGAACACTGGCATCGCGGCAGATGAGGCCAAAGTTCTCCGAATCGAGAAGTCTCTGCCGTGCAAGCGCCACCGAGACGCCAATTTTGACCGCCAACTCTTGCGCTGACGTTGACTCCACTTCGTTGAACAGGTCCAAAATTTGATTGTTGATGGTGTTTTGATCGAAATCATCACATTGCAGGACTACTAAGCCGCTGCTGTACTTGACCATCTTCAGGCCAAGGTTTTGCTTCTCTAGCGTGGAGCATGCGTTTAAGAGATCGTCCGGCGAAATTAGCTCAAAACCGCGAGCCCGATTAATTGCACAGTAAACCTCGGGGAGGGCAATTTGTCCGCCTCTGTCTTTTGCAAGCGGTTTGATGAGCTTGTGTATCTGCTTTCCCAAGTCATTGTAGTACTTGTTATCACTGTTGTACTTGCTTCGCTTCACCGGGTCCTCGTCAAAGTCCTCATTGACGCCCAAACTTAAGAGGTACGACTTGAAGAGCACCGCTTCGTCTGAAGATATTTCAGTGCCCTTCTCTTTTAATTTCTCTTTGATGTTCTTCGAAATGCCCACCATGTCCTGACAGAGGTTGATCAGGTTCCGCAGGTCCTGGAATCCACTGCTGATATTGCGATCTGTCTGTTCATGCTGTGCCTGGATCTTCTTCTCAATGCTGACGATGCCCAGTTGGCGCGGTTGTTGGCGATTCATGATTCAGTTCAGTGGACTGCATCAATCAAAGCACATAAACTAGATGAACTTCAAATATTTATAAAAGCTTTTGCAGATGACAAATCAGTGCAGAAATATAAACACCAAAAACTTAATGTTTTCGCCAGCTGTTGTTCATAGAGGGTGTACCGAAGGCAATGTGATTCACTGGATCGGCCTGGCCAGTATTGAGCGCATTCTCTTCGTTCAACTTTGAACTGGTCACCTGGTGACCAACGGATTTGTTTACCTTTCGCTCTATTTCAGATGCAACAGCATCTCGGGATTGAAGATGAGCAAACTAAAGCAACTTAGAACTCGTTGCTTCTTTGATGTCTCCATCGCTGAAGACATTAGTAAGTGCTTTTTCTTAACTCACTGAATCATGTTTTCATTGCTTGTTTTTCTCTAGTTGGACGGGTTATTTTTGAATTGTACAACGATGTCTGTCCCAAGACTTGTGAAAACTTCAAGGCTTTGTGCACTGGTAAGCACTGTGGTTCATTAATCGGAATGCTCTTATTTATCATCTGCTTTGGTTTGTTGATCAGGCGAAAAGGGTAATGGCAAAGTTACCGGCAAGCCACTGCACTACAAGAATGTCTTGTTTCATCGAGTTGTAAAGACATTCATCATCCAGAGTGGAGATTTCTCTCTTGGAAACGGAAGAGGCGGTGAAAGTATCTATGGAGGAACTTTTGAAGGTAATTCCAATGAACTTCCAATGAATGGCTTCATAACTGATATTTTGTTTTTTCTAGATGAATCATTTGACATAAAGCACACGGAACCATTTATGCTGTCAATGGCCAACAGGGGGAAAAATACAAACGGGTCACAGTTTTTCATGTATGTTTTTAAAGGATCAAATTGCAGTATTGTTTAAACTAAAGCTGATTTTTTTCATTTCAGCACCCTGGCACCGGCACCGCATTTAGATGGGTAATTTGCATTACAGTACTTTGTGTCATCAGCGAAATCTAACCTATTAACTTTGCTTTCAGAGTTCATGTTGTTTTTGGTCACGTAATTTCCGGACAAGAAGTGATTTTGAAAATTGCGAATCAGGCTGTTGACAAAGACTCGAAACCTTTTGTTGATATTCGGATTGCAAACTGCGGCGAGCTGATACCGCAGATCAAGCCGAAAGGTAATTTTTAGCTATTGAGAACTTGGGGCACAGTTTTTATACTCAAATCATTTTAGATAATAACAAAAAGAAGTCCAAAAAAGTTTCGGACAGCGGAAGTAGCAGCTCTGATAGCAGTAGCGATGATAGCAGCAGTGGTAGCGACTCAGAGAGCGGCTCTTCGAGTGATGATGGAGATAGCCGTCGGAAGAAAAAGATTGGAGGGGATGAAGACGCAAAAGAAAATGAGTCGACTGCAAAGAATGGCCGGCTTGCCGTTCCCATAAGCGACCTACCGTAAGAATCTAAATGTCCACTTCAGGAGTTGTTTACTGACTGTTCTGTTCTTGTTTCAGCAATGCTCCCAAAATATACAATAACATCAAGGCGGACGAGATTCCTGAAGTACCACAAAACCGATTCCTGGCGAGAACTTTTAAGCCCAAGGAGGAAAACAACAAAAACGGCGATACAACAGGAAAAGAAGTAGAGAGTAGAGATAGAGACCGAGATAGAGAAAGGGAACGAAATCGTGGGAAAAGTTTAAGAATCTCCTACACCAAATCAGGCAGAAAGGTCAAGGGCCGCGGCTCTTTGGTAAGTAAATCCGTGTCTTATCTCATATCATAGTATTGACGATCAAATTCTTAATTCAGAGATTCCGCACGCCGTCACCAGATCGTGGCAGGGACAGAGACCGTGGACGCTTCAGACGCAGCGAGACGCCTCCTCATTGGAAGGCCGCTCAGTCTAGGGTGAAGCCACTCAAAGAGGTTATTTCCAAGCCAACTGAGCAAAAGAAAAATGGAGATGAAGTCCCTCGAAGCAGCAGAGCCAGCTTTGATGACCGCTCTCGAGAAAGACATCGTCGAAGCCGAAGCCGCTCCGGTTCACGAGAACGTCACGACAGCTCAAAACGGTCAGGTTCGCGAGAGCGTCGCAACAGTTCAAGACGATCTGGTTCGCGAGAACGTCGCAACAATTCCAGACGACACAGCCGATCGCCGAAGCCGAATGACAGTCAAAAATGGACACGAAAGCGTTCTCGCAGTCGCTCCTCAAGTCGAGAACCTGAAAAGGAGGGCGTCTCTGACCGAAGGAAGGAGCGAAAGAGCGAAATTTGTATTGTACCGGAGAAACGAGAGCACGAGAAGCGCGAGGTGAATCCGCACAAGCGATCACTTGAAGTTCGAGACACGATTGAAGAATAATTATTACTCAAACTGAAAATGGTCAGTGTCGTAGTAGGAGTAGTTCCACTGACCTCCCATTCTTTTCACACTCCTTTCGATGTACTATTTTTCATCCCTTTTTTGAAATCATAAGATTAATAATTTTTTTCGATTACAAGGTAGTAAAAGCAGAGAACTGTTTTTTCGTCATTTTGTTCGTGTCGAAACTAGAGCTCCCTCAGGTGAATTCAGTCGGCACCATTTCGCCCTGTGTTTACAGTGTTGTGTTTTGCTTTGCTGACAAGTCGTGTTTCACCCGAATTTCCTTCGAGCAGTTAGTCACTGCTTATTCTGCATATTCTCTGCCTCTCAGTCTCACCTGGGAGGAAGAGCACTGCTCACGAATCGATGGCACTGGTCACGAACACAGTCACTAGTCGTCGTTGTCGCAGCAGCAGCTGCTTCTCTTCAGCCACACAACGCCCGAAATGAGTCGTCAATGGCAGTGAGGGCGCCTTCCCTTCCCTTCCCTTTCTCTGTTTCTCACCTTGTCTCACCAATTCACTCGTTTCGGGTTGCGGGCTTCACTTGTTCTGGTCTGGAGGAAGACGAAGAGACGCTCAATCCTGTGGTGAACCGACCAATGCCACCGCCATCGTCGCCAGCAACAACAAATACAACATTGACAGCAGCGCAGAAGACCTTGGTGCTGCGAACGCCTTGAATAGCCTGAGCACTTTCTTTTCTCATGCAGCAGTTCTTCTTTCCTTGAGTTTCACCGGGGAGAGAGAAAGAGAGAAAAAGTGGCCGAAATTATATCTCCCACCCATCTGGCACTTTGGCGCTTCACTTTCGAATTCTGTCCAGTCTGACTGACTGACTTTCCGCTGAACAACTGCTATTATTTATTTACTCAAAGTTGACGTTGCTGTCTGGTGCTCACTTGCTCACTCACTCACTCTAGTCAGCCAGTTCGAGTTACGAACTCTCTTGGTGATGTGGTGGCGGTGGCGTTGGTGCTCCAACTCTGGTCGCTCCACTTTGCCTTCTCTGGTTGCCTGATTTATACCCATCAGTTCACCTGAATTAAAGCTCTTCAAGTTAATCAAGTGATTCACACGGATTACATTGTTCCAAAATGTCCAACAATATAGTGCCGATTGGTGAAAACAGATCTCAGAAACCCTCAAGTGAGTGTGTCGACTTTTGTCTCCTGTCACTCGCCTTTTGCTTATCTCTCTCCCTCTTTTCTAATGGTCCATACAGATAGTGCTTTTAAGCAGCAAAAGCTCTCTGCATGGCAACCGATACTTACGGCGGGAACGGTGCTGCCCACATTCTTCCTCATCGGTGTTGCCTTTATTCCCGTTGGAATTGGATTGTTGATCTCCTCGTATCAGGTATTGTTTGTTTGTTTTCAGTTTAAGTAATTTTTATAGAAAACTAATACATACTTTTAATCTTAGGTGAAAGAACATGAAGTCGACTACACGTCATGTGAAAAGTACGATGAAAACAGTACTCAAACGGTGCTTTGCTCAGAGTTTATCGAGAGGAATCCAAACAGTGACTGCAAATGTGTCATTAACTTTACCCTGCCGAATGATATAAAGAGGGATGTTTTTATCTACTATGGACTTCTCAACTTTTACCAAAATCATCGACGTTACGTGAAATCCAGATCAGACAATCAACTAATAGGCAATGTATTCAATGAGCGCAACTGTGAGCCCTTTCAGAAGCGACTAGATCCGACTGATAATCAGATGAAGACAATCATGCCATGTGGAGCAATCGCAAACAGCATCTTCAATGATACGTTCCTTTTGAAACTGTTAGCAAAGAAAGAAAATGAAAATCGCTGGTTTGAGGTACCCTTCGAGAAGACGGGCATTGCATGGGCAACTGACAAGAAAAACAAGTTCCGCAATCCTTCCCTCAGCCCCGGCCAGTCTTTGGCGCAAGCATTCAACAACACCGTACAGCCGGCCAACTGGCACAAGCCTATCTACGAGCTTGACACCGGTGAACCGAAAAACAATGGCCTTCAGAATGAGGGCCTTATTGTTTGGATGAGGACGGCGGCATTTCCCACCTTTCGAAAGGTGCTGGCACGCATTGCACACGACAAGCGCGACAGCTTTGACGTTGACTACCAGAATGGCCTACCAAAGGGATTCTATCAGCTTACCATTGATTACAGTAAATATTTTCAAACAACCTGATTGTTTTACTCTGAATTGTAACACTTTTTTACACTTTGTCATTTAGGATTTCCTGTTGCGGCATTTAAAGGCAAGAAGCGGTTCATCATTTCGAACACTTCTTGGCTTGGTGGGAGGAATCCCTTTATCGGTGCGGTCTACATTTTTGTGGGAATATCATCGCTTATTCTGTCGGCAGTATTTCTTATCATCCATCGAAAGTTTAATAAAAAGTAAGTCAAATGGTTGTTGATTTGCCCGTTTTAACAACTTCTATTTTGGTTCAACTAGCTCGACTGACAATATGAACATCACCTCGCAAACGGCATTCATCGCCAACAGTTAATATGCAGGCTGCTTGTAATATAAAGAAAAAATGTACAAAAACTTGTCTGGAAACGCTTCGACAAAAAGCTTTACTTAACTTACCAATGTGGCCACAAGTCACTGCTTCCGTTGTTTTTGGTGTGCTTCGCCTGACCCGGCACTTCTACTTCTGGTCACTTTTCTGGTTCTGACGCCTGTTTGACCCCATCCTCTGTTGACCAACCACTGACAATGTTGTTCATTCCTGTTGTATTTGTTCCAATATATTTTATTATTTATAATGAATAAATCAAAATGCTCGTTTGTTGATCTGTTAATTCTGAATTCTGGTTCTTGATTCTCTCGGTTTCTCTTTCGAAAAAATAGCCGTCAGTCGATCAGACTGTTCTCTTGATAGTGAATATAGTCGGCGATTAAATCGACACGTAAATATACAAACACAGTCGCAGTTACACACTGGTGACAGTTTGAAGATGGACTAGGGTGACATCGGAAGTGCAATCGAGAGAACTGGATCGTGATCGTCACCCCCTTCCCCTTCAGAACGTCACCACCAGCTCACGCCTACTATCTGCGACTATCTGAGAATGTCAGCGATTGTCAGTTGGCCTTGCAGTGTGTGTACGTCCACTTCCAATGTCAAGGTATGCTGCTTTTCTCTTCCTAACTGTTAATGATTGGAAATATTTTTCCGTGATACTATCAGCTTTGTTATTACGGCATGCCAATTTGCAGTAGCATATTTGTGCATCGTATATCAAGGCCGCCAGCTTCTTTATTTTGTTGTTGTTGCTGCTGCTGAACACACTGCCTTACTGCCTTCTGTTTGGGCGTGATTAGTGTTGGGATTTAGTAATGTGCTCCCGATTAGGAGTAGCGCGTAATTAGTACTTTTCTTGCGTGCATTGCAGCGCCTGATCTGTTGCCTACCATTGACCCTCGACGCAATCACCGGTTTAGATTTTTAAGATTATTTCCCAAAATACTTTAATCGATGCAATTTTGTACACTTCTTGTTCACAGCGCCGGATAACGGGACTGTAACTGTTTAATGTACTCTTCTGTTGACAGAGCCGGGACAACGAATGTGATAGGAGCAACCATCAGCAGTCATCGGCAAAGATTAGCGCCAATGTTCCCCTGAACGCTGAAGGTTTTCCCTCCGGTTTCTGCTTCATATTTGACTGTCAAAAGTGTATGATTGCAAACAGAGTAGGTGCGTGTGAAGATGCAACTACCAGCAACAGCATCCTCACTGGTTCAAGTTTCAGCTGTGAATGCATGCACTTTAATTTGAGCACGGCTGCAAATGTCACCATGTACCGGCGTCAATCAGCTGCTACTGCTGCAGCTATACGCTAGACAGCTGCTGCTGATGATGATTGAACAGATCAATTGCCTTCTATTTACCAATTCGCCTACACGTCATCCACTTTCACGTGTCGTGTACTCTCTGCAACCCTTTCCAGTGGTACCGTACACTAAACTCTTCTTCACTGGAAATCAGGGGCAAATCCTGTTCAACGAAACGATTTGTAGTGGTTTGGTGTACAGCTGCCTGACTGACTGACTACTGTGTGCCGCTAAATCTTCTCTGTGAAAGTAGTCTAAGTAGCAGTTTTTCTTCTTCTTCTCAGTGCGGATGCTGACGCCGGCTACGGTGCCGGTGATGCTACTGCACTCATTGTGCCATCCGCATTGTCATCGTTCAATTGCTATGCACAACAACTGCCAACTGCGACCACGACCAGCACAGCCGTTGCAACAGCGGAATGCTCCTGAACGATCCTCCGTCACTCGGTGGCTTTAGCACCCATTCTTCCATCCGCTTTACAGCAACCACAGCCATCACCTGTTTGCACAGTCAAACAGTTGGTACCGCACTGAGCATATAAAGCGGTCATTCGTCTCACAGTGACACCGGTTTTCCAGTGTCCCCAGAAGTCCTACCACTGCTGTGTATGTGCTTCTGCTGCTGTCAAACGTCTGCTGTCCAACTGTTAGCTGTGTGTCTCGTGTTGCTTTGATTTTCCCTTTTCATTTTCCTATTTCTGAACTTGTGTATGTGATTTTTTCTTCTTCTGCCTCTGCTGTTTGGCCATATCGCTCAACCACTGCCAGATTTGCCGCTCATCACTGTTGCTAATTTCGCCCTCCACCCGAAGGTGAGTTGGTCAAAACACACACTCTTGAAGTTTGTCACGCTCCCACTTTTCATGCAAATGCGATTAGATTGCTGCGAGCACTCTAAGTGCGCCTCCACACTCCCTCTCTCTTTGCTTCTCTTCACTCCGTTTTCTCTTGATCATGCTAATGAATGGGTGTCGAAGTGGAAAGATAAAGAGACAGTGAAAATTATTAGTCACTAATAATGCTGTGATGATGATGGTGGTTGCTACTCTTATACTCTGTGAACGATAATTGCCTGCAGTTCGGCGGCGATTAATCTGTGCACAGGAGGCACGTATACCCACTTCGGCGATGCATGATGAAATGCTCTCCTTTGTCTGTTTTTCTTTATCGCAGACATTGAACATACACTTGCAACCGATGAGACAGATACTTCACTGTTAACTGTTAACTGTGTGCTCTTATCGGTGATTTGTAATCAACGGTAGTTCAGTGACAGCCCTCAAGACTACTAACCACCACCACCACCGGCGAAACATGGCGCCATGCCTCGAATACAACTTTTGCACTGCATTTGCACAGGGCACACACACACACTTCAATGGCCACGATTGTCGAATGGATGAATGAACATCGACGTCTTCGTAGTCCACTTGAAAACTCGGCGAGAGTTGTTGGCAGACACTGTCAGACACTGACACTGACAGCGTCGTTCCAGTTTGACAGCATCACTGGAGAGCGGCAACAACAGCAGCAACAACACTCTGGAGACTCTCCCTTTTTCGCTGATTATTTGGGTCAGTTTCCCCTTGCCCGTTATTGTTGTTGCTTCTTCTTCTGCTGCTGCCTGAGACCTGTTGTTCTCCTGCCTGATGGTGGTGGTGCACCTTTCCCTCTCCCCAGTTCAGTTCAGGCGAGGCGTTTTGCCATTTTGACTTGTGATCTTTCTGCCCTCCGAGACACACAGTCATTCAGTCACTCAGACAGACAGACACTCAGAGTCTAACAGAAGTTGACGGCAGACGAATATGCACTCGTCTCGCCCACTGAACGGCGGCTTAGCCAGCAGCACTGCCGTTATGAGAGCCAGTTTAACAGTGGCAGCTTTTGCACAGTATGTGTGAGGTGAATGACGGCCGTCAGTGGAAGCACCGCCGCCGCCATCATCTCTTGGGAGATTCAGACCGAGAAAAGTAGCTAGTCAGACAGAGCTAGTCAGTTGAACAGACAGTTAGTTAGAGTGTGTCGACGACAGGCAAACAGAACGGTCTCCAACACTCACTACTACTTATCGATCACCCTCTTGGACCACTTTTCACGTTTCTGCTATACACTTTCCTTGAACCCTTGACGTGGCTTCCCCTTCCTTTCACTTGTTTGTACTTGATTTCCACCACCTGCTTTTTCTTCGCTCAACACTTGTGCATTCTGTTTATTCATTTTGTTTACCACCTCGCACTCACACACACAGGTAACACTTGAAGATGATTCAGAAGGACAACATTCGCCTTGAGCTGGCCAAGTTCGGCCAGGAGCACCTGCTCAACTTCTTCGATGAGCTGAGCAATGAGGAGAAAGAGCACCTTCTGCAGGACATTGCCAACGTCGACCTGGCCGAGGTGACGGGAGCGTTCGCTCGTTCCAACCCCAAGAATGAAAGTGTCGCCGCTGCGGAGACCATCGACGACCTGCTGGAGCCACTGCATCCGGATATCCACCAGAGCTATGCTCGCACTTCCCCAAAAGAGTTGCAGCAGTATCGCAGCATCGGTAAGCATTGTTCTCATATTTCTTTTGTGTTTTTGTTTTCACTTCCGCATTTGCTCGCCTTGCTAATGGATGCCTTTTTCTTTTGCATAGGACTTAAGAAGATTTCCGAGGGCAAAGTTGCTGCATTGCTGCTGGCCGGCGGCCAGGGCACCCGCCTGGGCTCTCCCAATCCAAAGGGAATGTACGACGTCGGCTTGCCCTCTCACAAGACGCTCTTTCAAATTCAGGCTGAACGCATCCTCAGGTTGCAGGAGCTCGCCTCAAAGGAGTTCAACAAGGACGCCTGTGCGGTGAACATCGTCTGGTACATCATGACCTCGGGGGCGACCATTGAGCCGACGGTGGAGTTCTTCAAGGAGCACGAGTACTTTGGCCTGAACAAGAGCAACATCGTCTTTTTTGAGCAGAACACCATGCCCTGCTTCAACTTTGAGGGGCAGATCATTCTCGACAAGCCATACGCCCTGGCGCGAGCCCCTGACGGCAACGGTGGCCTGTACAAGGCCCTCCGAGGCCAGGGCATCCTCGAGGACATGAGCAAGCGAGGCATTGAGCACATCCACGCCTACTGCGTGGACAACATTCTGGTTAAGGTAGCCGACCCGGTGTTCATCGGCTACTGCATCCGCAAGGACGCCGAGTGTGCCGCCAAGGTGGTGGAGAAGGTGTACCCGAATGAAGCGCTGGGCATCATCTGCAAGGTGAAGGGCAAGTTTAAGGTGGTCGAGTACAGTGAGGTCTCGCACCAGACGGCACAGAAGCGCAACACCGACGGGCGGCTGCTTTTCAATGCAGGCAACATCTGCAACCACTACTTTACGCTCAATTTTCTCGTTAATGTCATCAAGTAAGTGACTGAAAGTCTTTTTAGAACGTGAAAATCTCATTTGTTTATTACCTGTGTAGGGAAGAGCAGTTAATGCACCACGTGGCAAAGAAGAAGATTCCCTTTGTGGACAACAACGGCTTAAGGGTGTCACCGGAGAAACCCAATGGAATTAAGCTGGAGAAGTTTGTTTTTGATGTCTTTGAGTTTGCCAAGTAAGTGACTAAATCACGAGAGTTACTAAATCAGGAGCAGCACTTTTCAACAGTCTGCTCACTTAAAAGTTACGCAAATGGCTGATGACAGTTACTGATATGCATCTTTCCTCGTTCCATTTGATTTCATCACTGAATAGGAAATTTGTCGTCTGGGAAGTGCTTCGCGAGGACGAGTTTTCTCCACTTAAAAATAGCGACTCGGCGAACAAAGATAACCCGACCACTGCACGACTTTCGCTCTTCAATCTCAATCAGCGATACGTGCTCAACGCTGGCGGCAAGTTTGTCGACGAGAACGGCTCGCCAATGTCGCTCATTCCAAGGTAAACATTTTGTGCTCATTGTCACTATCTACTTATGTAGAGGACCGTTTCTGTCTGTTCTTTCTGCGTGCTTGTGTTTGTGTTTGCGTGCCTCTTTTTTGCTTGAACTGTTCAATTGAATCAGCAACTAATCGATCCCCTTTTGCAATCTCTCCCCCACTTCCCCCTTTTTACACTTTTGGCATGGCACTTCAACAAATTGTTGCACTTGCACTGACCCCTTAATGCGCTACTCTTACCTGGCCCCCCATAACGACTACACATTTCAACACTGACCCCCACGCACTTCTGTCTGCTCGGCACTCTACCTTATTTGCACGATTTTACCGATGCACGCACTGACTGCTGATCGGTGCTGGTCGATTGCATGATCATTGTTTTGTTGCCTCATCACCACCACCAACCCACCACACCTCGCTTTCTCACACATCTCCCTCACAGCCCTGCTCTGGCTGATGGAAGCAACTCCAACTGTGACACCAACAACAAGTAATTAGCATTTGTTTATTGATACATTCACACACATTGCCCCTACCCCTCCTGCTGGATGAATCAGCGAATCTGAGTCACCATTCTCTCGCTGAGTGATCTCGAGGCTTATTTTCATACCCGACTAGTTACCCGCAGTGCAGGCAACATCGACAACTGAATTGCTGCCGCGATGAGTGTGCTCTTCTAAATTGCACTCAACTAATGTTCTTTGGTTTTTCTCTTTTTCTTTCCCACTACCACCACCACAACCTCCTCTCTTGCCCTACACCTGCAGCCATGTGGAGAACCAAGTGATCTGTGAAATATCGCCTCTCACCTCGTATGACGGTGAAAATCTGGAGCAGCTCGTCAAGGGAAAGACATTCCAGTCGCCGTTGCTTTTGTAGACAGTGGAGAAAATGAAGAAGAAGCTTGCAAGTTTGCTTGCTTAAATACTTAGCGGATAGCTGATAACTACCACAACGGACACCTTCCAATGCCTTTACCAGGCCGCCTCTTGACCTATCATTGAAAGCAACTATTAATGAATAGCCCACCATTACCACCACCTAAGTCCTCCCCTTTTAATTGTAACTTTTATCGACTGACTGATTCTCAGAAGCACACAAACACACCGACACACACAGACAGCTGTACTGTTTGCACTCCCCATCAAACTCTAAAAATTCAGGAAATCTGGTCGGTGTTTCCTACGACTTATGATAATTTATTGACGCTTCCATTGATGCGATACTATTTACCACAACTTCTAATAACAACTGCTGCATGATACGAAGTGACTCTCAGTTTCCTGTTGCTTGTCTGAGACTTGCCTTACCTACCTACCTCTCTTTTCGTTCGCTCATTCAGTTATCGATGGCCCACAGCAGCACTCTAAAGTGTGTGCAGCGCATAGCGCACACGATGACTGAAGTGACGTGGGGAAAGTCTTTCCTTCTGCTGCCTCTGTCGCTGTACAGCTGTGCACCTCAATCGTTGAAGTGAACTTCATTTCTCTCCATCTTTCTCTTTCTCTCTCCCAACTCTAAATGCGACGACAACGTGTTTGCAAAGACACACAAACAGACGGACTGACACAGTAGACGGGCAGTCATTCTTCTCACAGTGGGACTTCTCCCCCTCGCTACAGTTGAGATGTGCTGCTGTTTCGGTGCTGTACGACTCTTCTTGATTTGTCGTCGTTGACATCGAAAGTACTGACCAGCACTCTACTGCTCTTTTCTGCTCTTTTAGAAAGCCCGCCTTCTAAATTGTGGTTAACTTTCCTTCTTCTGCTTCTTCTTCATCTTCATCGTTTTCGTCTTCTTTCAAACGATTGAACAAAGCGACTGCGGTTCGTGGTGTGTGCTGCACTGATGCTGCTCAATCACTCTCCTTCTCTTTCTCTCAGTTGCGCGTTGGCCAATTTCATTACCATCAGGTCACATCGTCTGTTTGTGGTCGACCGCCGCCGATGCAGTTAACTGCTGCGAAGACATATACAGATTAGCCTTAATTGATTCGATTGTCAATCCTTCGACTGTTCACCCGTTTGAAGTCCTGTCAGTTTGTTCTTTTTTCTGCTACTTTTTGCTGCCTTCACTTGACCGCTAGCCCTTTTTCGCTCTCTCTCTCTCCATTTTTCGCTCTTTCCTCTTCGCCTTTCCTCCTCTGTGATCGCTCATCCATTCATCAACAGATTGTACATCTTTCGAGGTCGCCAGCACCACCACCACTTGTGGCTTTGAATGAAAGCAAAAGTCAAGAGTGCACTTGCTGGCTGCTGTTCAACTCTCGACTATGTGTGCTGATGGCGGTCAGCTAAGAACAGATAATCGCCACGATTGTCCCATCCACGACGACGATTGCCGGCCTTTACTTGTCAATTAGTGTGCCCCTTGGTGCAGTCCGTGTGTTTTGCCTTCTACTGCTACTGCTGGCCACTGTTTGCTGTTCTACTACCACCACGACCACCACCACCTCAATTGCTACATTTTCAAGCAGTATTGCTCCCTCGCAAACACAAAAGTTCTCTTTTACCACCTTTTCGTTCAATGTCGCCATCGGTGACTCGTGCTCTCTGAGGGATGACCACCACCACCATCACTACCAGTAAAGCCTTTTAGTTGTCAAAACCTACCTAAAAACGAGTTTCCTTCGTCGGGGAAGTTTCACTGTTTTGTACTGCGCTGGTAGTGTGTTCACTCTCAGAAGCACACTTCTACTTCTGCTGCTGCTTCTGCGGTTGTTGTCTGCGTCTGTTTGTCTGCAGTCACTTTGAGACTTTTCTTCGTGTTTTAACTGTTTGCGCTCCAGAGAGCACATTCGACGAGCGAATGGCCGCCGTAGTTGCCGCTGCCTCAGGCGCGCACCAGTCCAGCAATAGAACAGCTACGGCAATCACCGTCAGCAGTGTTGCCAAAGAAAAAGCAGAAACGAAATGTGTCACAGCTGTCAGGGTGGACACCTCTTCTTCTTCTTCCCCTCCTCATTGCTGATGTTCCAGGAGAAGTGCACCTTACCTTCAAATCACCCTTTCCACTTCTCTGCCATTCGTCATGCCGTCGAACACACATTACGACTACCATTATCACCGGCACCAACACCACCACCACCACCATCATCATTCATCATCAGCACGCTACTTTAGTCTTCCATTTTCCTCCTCCTCCTCCTCCTACCTCTATCTCTTCACCCTCTCCTGGCTGTGCCTTTTTCTGATGCAGCTGCACAGCACCAGAGGAGCAGTTGAGGACAACCAAGCGACGGAAGCTTTGCCATCAAATAATATCATCTCAGGTGGCAGCAGGAATAAAACACCGCCCACTCCCCAGCTTGACTGTCGCCAAGACCCGACCATGTGCCCTGTTGAGCTGAATCAGAGCTGCAATCAGAGCAGTGGCGCCTGCAGCTGTCCTCCGAGTGCGCCCATTCTCCTTTCAGCGGAGATTCCCTGTCTGCGGGCCAAACTGCTCGGTCAGGTGTGTTTGCACTCGCGGGAGTGCGCATCAGTGGGCCAGGCGGCATGCTACGCAACAATTCTCTTTCCGCTGGAGCTGCAGTCAGTGCCCAGCCACCGACAGTGGTACATCTACAGTCAGATTACGGAGAGCGGAGAGCTGAACTACCTGCTCAACAAGGTCTACGGACAGTGTCGCTGTCGGTCGGGCTACCGAGCCGTCAGTCCTGATCGATGTGTGCCCAAGGATGGTGCCTCCACTGGACGCAGCTGTGCTGCTGCTGGTGAACTGCAAACACTCAACTCCAGCATAGCTGAACAACAGCCGCAGCAGGAACTGATCAACTTGACATCCAACTCCTGCCTGCCCAACTCCCATTGTGACCAGATGAGGCAGCAGTGCGTCTGTGATAGCGGGTTTGTCTTTGACGACCGTCTGCAGAGCTGTAGTCCATTGCAGCAACATCAGCAGCAGCGACAATTGGATCGACTCGGACAGTTTTGCGTGGTGAACTCCGACTGTCAAGCTGATGGAGGCGATCCAAATCTGCAGTGCAGCAAGTCTCGCTGTGTCTGCGCCCAGGGTTTCAGCAGAAGCACGAACGCCACCGCCTGCCCAGTGCCTCGTGACTGCTCACAGCCTGGTCAGTCGTGGAACGCCGCCACACTGGCCTGCGAATCGCACTCTTCGCTGATGTTCGACTCGCTGCTCGTCAAGATCGTCCTCCTCCTTCTTCTAAAACTGATCATCTGCAATTTAGTGCGAATTGCCTGCTACTCCAAACGAATCGCCGCCGCCGCTGATGCAGGCAATCACGGCGGCAGCGGCAGCAGCAGCCGACATCGCGGCTCGCGATTTTTCGAGTCTACTCGCCAAGTGGCTGACCAGTCGCGATCGCTACTTTCCCTGCCACCGTACGAGTCCATCTGCCAGCAGTCAGACAGCGCCAGCAGCAACATCAGCAGTAGTGATGGCAGCGGTCTGAGCGTCTCTGCGTCACACTTTGACTTGGACTCTCGCTCTGATTCACTGCCACCCACCTATGAGGAGGCGCTGCAGACGATGGGTGCCGATGCCGATATCAGTGCTGGAGGCGCAGCAGATGATAGCTGCAAGGCACCACAAACTGCTAGTCATGAAGAACTGTCCCTGGCAGTCAGCTGAACTTTCCCGAACAGTGCACACACACATGGGTGCAGGCGACGCAGTCTGCATGTCAATCATCAATGCGAGCAATTGGCAGCCAATTACCAGTGGACAACTTGTTGTGGTGGTTGCTGTGGTGGTGGTGGTTGTTCTTGTTGGCACGCGATGCGTCTTTCCTCTCCACTTTACCATTTTCTTCCCCTTCTGACCTCGTTGCGCTGTTGCCGCCACTTACAAACATTGGCCTTGAACTATACTCTCTCGTCTTTTTTTCTTTTCTCTCTCAACTACACACACACTTTTCTACAGCCTGCCTGTGAGCAGCAAATGCTGTACAGCAGCGGCACATTGTGATAGCAAGCGACTATAAGAGACACAGGACACATATGCACACATGCACACAGACAAGACAGCACTGTAAATAGACCCTTTTGCTTTCAGTAAAGGAGCCTCATCACCAAATGCATCAGTTTTCAATGCAATGCATAGTGTACACTGATGGTGGTGGTGGTGGAGTCACACTTTCACCACTTAACACGTAGACTTGGAGTTAGTGCTGGTGCTTGCGTTTGCTTGCTGGCTGGAACCCGATCCAGAGCCACCGATTGAAGTGTCGCACATGCAGCGTCTGTGGGTATATAGTCGGGCAGTTGCTGAGCACTCAACAGAGCTACCGTAGTGTGCGCGTAGACTACTACTGTGTGTGGACCGATGGAAAAGACGCCATGGCGCCTTCTAGCCTCAATGCCGCCAGCCAGCCTGCTTGCCTGATTGTTTGTTTTGGAATAGTTTCAGAGTGGCAAAGAATGAATGTTGCTAGGCATGCTGCTGCTGCTGCTGCAGCTGTTGTCGCTGACACACTCTCACTTGCCATCTAACTGGTGCCCAGGAGCACCTTGAGAGAGGTGGCAGGTGCTGGCACTGTTTGCAAATGAGCTGCTGAAGCTCACTGGCTCTGCTTACGCAACCAAAGATGTCTTCCCCTCAGACTATCTCTTCAACAAAAATGATGATCTTCACTACTGTCATCACCACGAGCACCTACCTTCTGATTCTGCAAACTCAGCTCTGCTCAGCCGTGGATATCAACTTTGACTACTTCAACACTCGAAATGTCCTTCCCGTGGTTGTTGCAGGCGTTGGTGGCCAGGGCACCTCAAACCAGACGACCATCGAGTGTCCTCGCTTTCGATGTCCAATATCGACGGTGTGCAATGAGAAGAGCAATCGCTGCGAGTGTGCCAACGTTCACCTTGTGGCTGTCAGTTCGTTGATGGGCTGTCTGACGCGCAAGTACCTCGGCGAATCCTGCATCACCACCGCTCAGTGCGCCCACATCGCCAACTCCATTTGCGTGTCAAATGGCCGAAACCGAGCCGAGCTGGCGATCATGCCTCCCAAACTTCCTCTGAACACTCAACTGAACACCATCACCGGCGGTCCCTCCTTCTCGCCCTCGTCACCGTCGATGAGTGCCCGAATTCTGAAGCATCCTGAGAAGTACCTTTCCCGAAATGAGTACGGCCGCTGCGAGTGCCGTCCCGGCTACTGGCCCAACCAGAATCAGCAGTGCGTCCTGGCGAAACGCCTCGACCTGCTCGACTGCTCCGGTTCACGGCAGTGTCCTGATGAGAACTCGCGATGTGACTTTTTTCGGCATAAGTGCGTCTGCGAGTTTGGCCATAAGTACGACGCTGCTCATGATCGATGCCTGCTCAATGTGGACATGTTTGGCGTCTTCTGCAAGGTACGTAATTGGAGAGATTGAAAATGCTAGGAGTAATGTTTAGGTGAATCGGATAACCTAATCTGAATGTCACTTTCTTGCTTTTCTTTTCTGCAATTTCACCTGTAAATGACATATAACAGGAGCACCTCGACTGTCAACTGCGCCACGATCAAATGCACTGCCTGGCGGGCATTTGCACGTGTATCAACAACAACCGCTATGATCCCTACCGTGGATGTGGACATGTGCAGCCTTGCAAGGCCGGCCAAACGTGGAATGATTTTAGCAAGAGCTGCGAACCGACGATGTACAACTACAATCAACAGCAGCATCGAGAGCTGGACGGGCTCGCTGTCGCAGGCAGCGGCAGACTGGGCTACCACCGACGATGGGCTCACATGAGTGCGGAAATGTGGTTCAAGTGTTTCGTATTCATTCTTTTCATCGTGGGCATGACCTTTACGCTGAAGAACCGCAAAACGTGCTTTGCTAATCCACCACCTGTGCTGCCCAATGGCGGCAGCTCGGCAGGACTTGGCAATGCTCAGAGCAGAGGTCATCATCGATCCCTTAGCAGTGGTGGTAATGGCGGAGGGGGTCGTCGAGTGAATCGATACAACAGAGGCGTTGAGCAGCAATTTTTAAATCCTCAATTTGCACCGGAAATGGGTAGAGGAGTGCATCCGAATGTGAACGTTCGCGTGAACCTCGCTGAATACGATGATCTGAATGAGAGGGGTGCACTGATGGTGGCACTGCCTGCCAGCAGCATTCCCGGTGGTCGACGGTGGTCACTTGGCTCCAACACCTCTCTTCCACCCTCTTACGATGCTCCCGGGTACTCGCCTCAAACTGGTCAGCCATTGGCCACTGAACTACATGCGTCAACGGCCTTAGCCGCCACTCCTCTAATCAACGGCCCACCGCCTTCCTACGATCAGCTTCCCACGTACGATGAGGCAATCAGAGAGATTGAAGTCGCCGACTCCTGTGCCAAAACTGTTAATACTCAAAGTGATGCTGAGCAGAGGAACAAGGACACTCCCACTCACAGTGCAGCTGACAATGATGCTGAACTTTCATTGAGCAGTTCAGCAGTGCGGATGACACCGCCACCACCACCGGCACCACCTGCAACTTCGACCTTTGCAACTTCCTCCACTTCCTACCGAGGGCACAGAGTTGAATGAGCTCTGACATCAGTCTGACGGAGAAAGGAGCACAGCCGCCTACAAAATCATTCATTCACAGGACGAGCATAATCGAACGAAACCCCCTCCCCTCTCCCTCCCTGCATGATGAGCCCACCCCTGCTTTGCCAAGGTAGAGTACCCCAAAGCGCAGATGAGCCCACTAGAAAAAAATTACCGAAGCGTTTCATTCACATTCACAACCCCTTTTGTGTTGCACTTGTTCTTTCATTCCCTAAACACTGGAATGCAAATGATATAATTTTTTGTTATTCATTCAGAAAAGGTTTAATCTTTTGTTGGCTGACTTTTACGGAGATTTATTTATTTCACGGAAATTAAAACCCTCTATGTTCGTATGAAGTGCTTTTTTATGTGAGCAGTTTAAATGGTTTCACCTTGCAAATGCCGTTATTGCATACGCAAACGCTCAGACATAAAGGCAAATTAAAAAGTGCTTCTGTGAAATAGATTACCGGAGGAAATGTGGTCATTTAGCGTTGCAATGCATAAAAAAGTTAATTGCAAAATCGGTTTTAAAAGTTACTTCATCTAATTTTTATAGTCTTTCTGGAACTTTATTTGATCAAAACACCCGGATAATTATAAACTACGCTGTAACATTGCCAATGTTTGCATTTGCACAGGTGTGTGAATAAAGTGACAACTTCAGGCGACGAAAGCAAACACGCAAATTCAAATTTTTTTCCGCACAAGAACACTGGCAAATATTTTGCCTGGCGCCCACGTGCGTTGACATTGAACTTTGCGCACCGCTGCTGTTGAAGTAGTGTGATGTTGGCAGCGGCTGAAGTGCTGCCGATTCGATTGGCTGCAGATTTGTCGGCAGATTTGTAATCCATCGCACTGGTCTCAGTGGCTGACAGTGGGCAACCATTGTCAGTTAAGTAATCTGCCATTGAATTTCACCACCGTCACCACCACCACCGCCTGTTCATTTGAGCCGGCAGTGGTGAAAGCTACCGAGATAGACACACACACACACACTCATTCATAGTCACATTCATAGTCACACTGACAGGACAGGAAGCTCTAATTTGAGGTGGCTCGCTTCGCTAGCAATAGGCCAGCTTTTGTTGGTGACGGTGGTCGTGGTGCTGCAGGTAGTGTTGCAGGTAATGGCTACTGGCGAGACTACTGCTTCCACAGACTATACTGCGCCATACCATTGCAGCAAACTGCCCAGAGGAACACAATGCAGAGGCAGAGAGAGAAGGTCGGATCTACAGCTGGCGCCCATTTCGGGCGCCAACCACAACTACTACCTGATGGTGGACATGATCAACAAATCCAGCAGTCGACACTCTGATCCACTCGATGGTTCTCACTTGGAGGGGACTGCAGCCACTCGCAGCAACACTCGTAGCCAACAGCGGCCGCACAGTCAACTCTTTCACCAGCAGCCACAGCACACTATTCCATTGTACGGCCAGTGTCGTCATCAGTCCGCTTTTCAGTTTATGCTCATTTTGTGTACGATGACCCAATGAAGACACTGCTGACCGCTTCCACTGCTATTATTACCCATTGTGCGTAGACTGTAGTCCTGCTGCAACACTGATCACCTGATTGCCTCAGAGTTTGTTTTGAGTATCACCAAATGCGATTGATCCCCTCGAAGTGCCTTTCACACTAGCGGCGAGTATGTGCCTGGACAGTTTGTCAGCATCCCCAACACTGTCGTCATCCACTCTAAGCAAGAAGCACTACTTGCTGTCGTTGCAATGACACATCAACATCACCGTTTTCCTCTTCTTCCACTACTGAAAAGGCCGGCAACTCTGCTGGTTCTTCTAGTCATCTTTGCCACAACCTTCCTCAGCATTGCTCAATCTCGCCAGATACCGACGAAGAAGCCAGAAATACTGACTCAACCGAGAAAGTTCAAGTTTCAACTAGAGATAAAGAATGGATGCGACTACATCTCTTACCCAAATGCCACCATTAACGACTGCGGCTTCTGTGTGGGCGGCGGCACCGGTCTGGAGGCCGACTACGGAAAGGACTGCAAGGGTGTCTGCTTTGGCCAGTCAGCACTCGACTGTCACGGAGTGTGTGACGGCAACGCCTTTGTCGACGAGTGCACTAGTTTGTGCGTACAGCCAGGTAATACAGTGCTGATTTGTCAATTTTGAAAAAAAGCTCAAGCTAAAGCAAGAACATGCAAACCCCACTCTGACAGGTGATGCAGCAGCAGCCTGGAGCAGCACCGGCGGCAGCAATCGTGACTGTCGCGGCCTGTGCGCCCAGCCCACCGCCGATCTGAATGGCGCCGCACCGATGCCCTCCCACGCGTACACCCTCGACCCGCAGTGTGGTCTCTGTCGCATGGCCTCCTCATTCAGTGGCCCCAACTCGCCCGGTGGACCTCAATCCTCCTCTTCCTCGCCGAGCGGAATAGACTGCAACGGCGCCTGTCAGCTGCCCGGCCTCAATCGGTCGACCATCCTCTGCGGCCAGTGCGTTCGACCGAGTGAGCTGGACCACGTCCTGGACGATTGCGGCAACTGCATCTCCGAAGGACATCCTTGCTCCTGTGACCGGTGAGTGAAACTGCCTGCTGATTAGGCTACCTATTTCTGCCTATTTCTTTCTAGTGGTATTTTTTTTTCTTTGACGACGCAAGAAGAAGGAGGTTGAAGGCAGTACTGGTTGCAGTACTGGTGGCTACCTTCGACGAGCTCACTTTCAGACATTTAGTCGTCGTCATTCAGGCTGACAGCGCCGTACAGGATATAGAGCTGCCGTAGTGTGGTGTTGCCTTCAGCGACTGTACGGCAGCTGTGAGACTACTAATTTCACTAATTGCACTGCTTTACTTCGCTTTACTTTGCTTTGCCTTCCTCCCTCCCTCCCTTTGTCGCCCAGTGACCCAACGAAGTGTGGCTGTATCGATCCCAACAATTGCTACCTTATCAAGTCGCTCTCTCCAGGCGCCATTCCTAGCCAGACGCAGGCCAATGTAAGTGCGGGGAAAGGGAAAGGGGTGCGATGAAGGGGGAACTGTTCTGTGTTTTTAACGCCTGCATGTCATTGCCACTGTTCTATCTCTGTTCGCAGGTGACCATTGTTGGCTACTTCTATCCCTATGCTAAGCAGCTGTTCTGCGTCGCACGGCGAAATGGCTTCGAAGCAGTGGAGTCGTTTCCTGTGCACTTTCTCCACAAGAACAAGACCGTCGCACAGTGCACCATTCAACTGGCTCAAGGTAAGTGGAGCTACTAACAAGTTGAGGATATGTTGTGATTTGTCGCTATTTCTGGTTTTACTTCTGGTGGTAGCTTTCTCACTGCTGATATTTTTTGCTGAACTTTGTCAATCAGTTGACCGCCAACTGTGAGCATTTGCAGCTCTCTGACAGCTTTTCAGCGATGAAAGCTTCACTGCGCAGTCTTCTGTCAGGTCAGGTGCTTTGATTTGTGCAAGGTAGCTTTAGCAATAGACGCCCTGTTAGCCTTTGTCCGTCACATCCGGTGACACTGTTTATCTCTACTCTAGCAGTCACTCGATGTTGACAAGTAATCTCTGCCTGCTTAGCAAGAAGAGCTATCTGTGTGTGTGCTTACCACGTCTCACTGAGCTCTTCTTCTCATTCTTTTTGTCTTGTTTTGTTCTGGTTCATTCCACTGCGCTTCAACAGGGGAACGTGTTCTGCATGTGGCGTCCCATTAGCTCGACAGCTTTGCTGCTGTCTCTGCCCGCTGTTGTGTCATATTTATTTGCCCGTATTAGTACTGCCATTACCGTTGGCGCATTAACTGGCTGGGCGCCACCGTCAGCCGTTCAGACCAGCGAAAGAGGCCTCATCGCTCACTCATATTCATCGCCTAGTCTGGTCACGCTAATTGAGCGCAGAAAAAAAATGAAAGGAAAAAGGAGATTGTGGGAACAACACACGAACAACAGCAGTCGTTCACTTGTAGTTCAAAGCTGACATTCACCTAGAAATACTGCTGGTGGTAAGTTGATTAGCTTGCCGATATTTTTGTTTTTGCCCAACTCTTTGGGTCAAGTGCACCCTCTCTCACTCTTCTAATCACACCCACTGCCCTAACGTGATAGGCCAAGTTTACCCGAACGCTTGAATTCTTGTGGCGCATACCCTTGTGCTCTAATTGAACGGCACTTCAATTAGCGGTCAATCGACGGCATAAATCATAGTTTCTGACGCTCTGCGATTAATTACATTGCCTATTGGCGCCAACATTGGCCGATTCCGGGACACTGGAGCAGGCAAATTCTGATAGCAGTGGTGGTGGTGGTCAGAACTGGCTGTGGACTGCGTCAGTGGCTATAAATAGCACCAAAATGTACAAAATGCTTTCGTTGTTGCAATTGCCTGTATCGGCATTAATCGAATTAATCGAGCCCTTTGAATAATTTGGTAAAGATATGCAACCGGCCATTTACCGACCACTTTGCATAGTTTGAATGAAAAATGCATAATGACTACCAAGGGAGGCATACTCAGTCAATGGGAGCTTTCATTGAACAATGACAGATTAATGTGACAGTATTAATTAAGCTGCCCTGGTAATGAGAAGGCTGTAAAATGGCCGTTTTTGTGGGTTGATCTATTGTGCCGGTGTGTGGCTACCAGTGACCATCATCACTGCTCTTATTTGTATTTTCACCGATAAGTCGCAACAAAATTACTTATTTTTTGCATGTTCTGCCCTTTTCGATTACAGTTGGTGAATATGTGCTTGGACTGGGTTTTCGAAAGAATGTCTTCATAACGCCGCCAAAGGATTTGCTGCACCTCTACGTGTTTAGCCTGCAATCAGGTCAGTGTCAGTACGTTTTCCCTAAGCGCGTCAATGTATTTTGCCTATTTATTCACATTCCACTGAAAATACTAAAATAGCATTAAAAACATTTGCACACAGTGAACATTAGTCTAATTGGCCCGGCCAAGTCGCTGACAAATGAGTCTGACTCCCTCCTGACGATTGACTTTGAAGACCTAACACATGACATTCCACCCATTCCAATTCGCTGCAAGGTGCACTACGAATCGGGCGAATCTGAGCTGTCAAACTTTGGGATTAAACCAAACTCATGCACTCTACGGCCATCCTCTTTGAGGGCTAAATCACAGAGGCTCAAAATCTACCCGACATTTGATGGCGTCTACCTCTTTCCCACCCATATGGAGCACCTCATCGAGGCGACGCCGCCGAGAATCTTTGTCCTCAGCTCTTTCGTCTCTGAAGACGGCCTCTCAGTGGTGGTCAACTTTGACAAGCCAGTTGATCTGGTTGCCATTGAGCGAAACATCACCGCTAACACCGATGACGACGACGACGATGACAACTCCTTTATGATGTGCGACTACCTGCTGAAGGAGCGCACCATGGAGCACTTGGCGCTGCACAACCTTCAGAGTTGTCGTTGGGCGACCCGTATTCAGCTGATCATCACCATTCAGAAACCGCTCTCAACGGACGCTATTGAGGTGGAGTTAAACCCACAGACAGTGCAAGAGTTTGACCAGCGATATCCGCTGCTAAACGGCGAGCAGACAATGTCAGCCAACATCAGCAAACTGTCCAACAGTTTGAACTGGTGGAGCTATGAACCGGCGGTAGTTGTGGTGGGACCCAACCAAGTGGCCCCCTGCGACCAGTTTGTCCTCATTGGCCTCTTCACCTCACCTCGAGGCACTCACGAAGTGGACTTTAGCTGGGAGGTGGCGGTAGGCGTTGAGGGAGGCACTGAGGAGGCCACAGATGCTATCTCTAATGAGCTGAGGCACTACGTCAGTCGTCATGGCAAGTCCACTAATTTAATCCTCAGCGCAGACATGGTCGAAGTGGGCGTCCAGTACCGGTTCACCTTCAAGGCCTTCATTCAGGCGAGAAGGCAGACGATTGAGGCGGCACACACGTTGACCAAGCTGGAGTACCCTGCGCCGATGATCACACTGTACCACACTCGACTGCTGCACAACATGCCACTCTATGAGAGCGATAATATTACACTTCTGGCCGATGTGCGCGTGCCAGAGTGCGTTTACCCACCACAGAGACTGGTGCCCTCCTGGCGTGTCACCGATCCAAAGTTTCACTTTCCCCTGACTGACATGAAACGCCGCTTTGCCCTCTCCTACACCATCGAACCGTACACAGTGCCGCCCAACCACCCTACCTCCATCACACTGAACGCCTTCATTGGGCTCTTTCAGAATCAGAGCAGCTCTGCGACGTACCATTTCGAAACGGTTCGGTCGCCACTGAAGGCTGATCTGCTGAACGGTATCAACAAGATGACCATTGGCTCTCAAAGTGGTCTTCTCAGACTGACTTCTGGTGGTGGTGGTGATAAACAAGTGCGACGGCGACGTGTCGTTCACCAGTGGAGCTGCCATGACGTGAAAACCGCCCAGCCATGTTACTTCAACTACGCCTCCGTTCCGCCGGTCAACGGGCACAACTACAATCGCAACTCACTGCTCATCACACCTCAAATGCAGCACCACAGTGAACTCTTCATCGAGTCGACCTCCTTTCTGCCTAATCAGCAGTACCTCATTGGTCTGCAGGTGTTCGATGCCAACAACAGCAAAGTGAGCTCAGAGACGGAGTACACGCTGCTCAATGTGGAGGCAGGTGCCAAGCCGCAGGTCTCAATCGGTCCGGTGCTGATCAAGGGCAAATACGTGGTGCCGTACAACAATCGCTTCTCCACCTTCTTGATTCCCTTTGGCACTAGCATCGCCATTCGAGGGCAAGTTTATCTGCAGTCGGGCGTCAAGAGTGTTCGCTGGGAGTCGACCAGCTTTCGCTATCCACTAAACTGGAGCAAGAAGCGCATCAACGAACAACAAATTGACACTGAACTGCGCCTTCATGATGGTAAGTTTCACATTATCTTTTACTATCTTTCAATTAATTTCTTTTTTCAATCCAAACAGACAGTCTTATGGCGTATGGAGTGTACACCTTCAAACTGATTGGCTGCAGTGAGCTGAACCAGTGCAGCTCTACTGAAATCTCGCTAATGGCCGCCCAGTCGGCCACAATGTGCAATGTTATTGTTGACTCGTACGTTGAACTGGAGCTGGTAAGCTTTGTAAGCTAAAGTAAACAACAGATTTGCTAACCAACTTTACACGCTTTAGAGCACCGTAAACGTGGAAAAGTGCAACCTTGCACCGAGCAGCTCTCCGGTCACCTACCAAGTCTACCTGGAGGATGAAAACTTTCCCACACTGCTTCCTGTGAACGCTCCTCAGCTGTCTCCGGTCATTCTCTTTGCTGGGCCGCCCGCCTTTGGCGGCACCAAACTGCCTCGCATTGCCATTCGCGTCTGTGATCGTTTCGACACCTGTTCACTGCACTTCTCACAAACAGTCAGCGTGGAAAACAGTGCCAATTTGACTGCGGCAGTGGACGGGCTGGTGGCACGGGCACGTCGCCTCCACCGAACGGGCGACCCGGTGACCGCGCTCAGCGTCACCAATGCAATCTTCCTCAAGCCGGACGTGCTCAATGAAAGCTACCGCTCCTATGAGGCGGCCATCAACGCCACCATCGAGTTTGCCACTGACACACTGCAGATACCCTCGCTGATGCTCACCGCCGGCCACTACGAGGTGATCCTCAATGGGCTCAGCTTCTCACTGCTCAAGACGAACAACTTTACGCTGCGACGGAAGCTACTGGCGCTGATCGTCCGTTTCTACGACAAGGCCGAGGCGATGCAGACGATGCCGTCGATCAACTCAGTTCGCATCGCCTACTCCAACGTTATGAACGCCTTTGTGCTGACGGACGAGCAGCGAGCGGCGAATATGTCGATGAGCGGCCCCTCGGCGGCCGCCTACCTCAAGGACATCAGGACGACCTTTGCCAAGCTGAAGAAGGCCGCCGCCTCGCAGCTGCCCCTGGGCAGTCGATTGGTTCTGGTTGCGGAGAGAATCGTGCCGGTTAACGGGGACAACAGCAACAGCAACAACAACAACCGAGACAGCAGCAACTCCGAAGGTTTGCCCCCATCTGTGCGAGTACTGCACAGTGCAATCACCGAGATAACCCACCTGAGTAACGCCTTTGATGTCGATCTCAGGGGCCGCCTCAGCGCCAACCAGACGGTGAGCGCTCGGGTGCAGTTCGGCGAGGAGGTGCGCACCAACCTGAGCAACAGCTGGGACTGCGGACAGGCGCTGCCCTGCAGCAGTGTCGTCTACTCCGTCACGCTCTTCCCCGGAGAGAGTCCCTTTCCGGCGAACGAGCGGACGCACCGTCTCTCCCCCGTCCTGGACATCACTATTCACGCGCCGAGGACCGGTCGGGAACAGGTGATCAGCGGCCTGCTGAAGGCGGCCGTCTTCGAGCTGACGGTGACGGGCAATGAGAGCTACGGCGGCGTCGACTACGCCACCAAGTGCCACTACTTTGACGAGGCGGAGGAGCGGTGGCGCATGGACGACCTCCACCCGCTGGGCATCGCCTACCAACAGGCTGGTTGCTGGTCCGGCCACCTCTCTACCTTTGTCGTCCTGCGGACCGGTCTGGGCCTGAACACCGACTACATCATCGGCGTGCTGGTCGCCTGCGTCATGGGCGTCCTCGTTTTCGGCATGATGGTCGTCTTCTACATTCAGCGGAAGAACTCGAACATGAACGTCAACGAGAGCGCAAGTGAGCCGCCGACGCCGGAGGTGAGCAAGACTGCCGCTCAGAAGTCGCTCTCCAATGGTTTGTCTGGTGGTCCAGTTGGTGGTGGTCCGCCCTTCCATGCTCGCATCAGACCCTTGCCTGTGGAGACGGAAATTCAAACGCAGACCATTCTTGTAGACTAATTAAGTAAGCGTTGTCAGCCAGCTTGCCTTAACTCTATCCATTTTGTCCATTTCTCGCATCATCATCGCTCTCACTTTCTTTCTTGCCCATCTTTACCTCTCGCCAAAGTGTTTCCCGCCTTTCTTTTTGTCAATTTTATTTTTTCTATCATTGCCTTGCCTCTTCACCTTCTCAGCGCTTTCTCTCTTTCTCTCTTGCTCTTTCTTGCCTCGAGCTCGTCAGCAATCTCTTTCTTTATTTGCACACACCACACTTGCCCACAACAAAGCAAACACAAAGGATGAATAATTTATATTATTACCGCTATTTTCGATACTGTATACACAACACTACGACAAGAACATCCTCCCAATTTTCCCTTTCTCTCTTTCTTCTAGCCTTGATCCATTCAATCGCCTCACCACCAATTGACACACTCAATCGATGTGATACTCTCTCTCTCCTTTTCTTTTTCAACACTGTTAATCGATTACCTGTAAATAATAATGACAATCGTCCCTTTCCTAATTTTTCCTCAGTAAAAATGTAAATGCAATGCCTAAAAGAGCCTATTATATTGACTGAGCAATGTCAGTTCTGAAAACAATTGAAAGTGTTCTCTTGAGGTATTCTTTTGTTCATTGCTGAACACGTAATTAAAATGAAACGATTTCTCAATTGTAAATAGAGTTTACTTTTAAAAGCAGCAAGTTGCTCAATTTGAACCATTAAAAAAATGACAAGCCCACTAGGGTGGATTTTCGATGGCCTTCTCCTCGGGCTTCTTCGAGGCGGCGGCACTCTTTTTAGCACTTTTCTTGCTGGCGCCGCTTTTCTTGCTGGTCTTTTTCGAAGTTGCGCTCTTTTTGCCACTTTTCTTGGATGCTTCCTTTTTGCTAGCACCGCTCTTCTTTCCGTCCTTTTTAGAGGCGGCCGCTGGATCGTTGGTCACCTCAAAACCCTCTTCGCAGGTTGACTTGCCGTCCATATCACCAGCACCCGCATTCTGGCTAGCAGCGGTAGACGATTGACAACAGCCCATGAGCAATTTTTAGTTAGTGAGAAATAAAATCAAAAGTGAAAACGTATCACAATGAAACAAGAACTTTAAAACACCAGGTTTTGCGTATTTTTATAAACGATAAAACTAGCTAGTGTTCTAAAAACGAACTAATCTTCTAAACAAACATTTGTTGAAGCAGTTGACTATGTCAGTTTATTGAGATCAGTTTTGTGAATAAGAGTACAGTTAAAGATGATAAGCTAAAAACAGTAACATGTGAATGGTGATTTCCTCGTCAGCTTAATTCTCTTCCGATTCATGAACTTTTCGATAGTGATTCAACACTATCTGCCGACGAGCACCCGAAAAAGTGCATCCCTTTTCGCTACACTCAAAGTGGCCTTTAGCATGATAGTTGTAGTGGTGGTTACCTAAATCGGTCCACCGAGTAAATTCCTCATCACACAATGGACAGGGCCACATTATCTTTCCGGGGTGTGCAGCTTTATGATGTTTTTGCAGCTTATTTCTAAAAAATGAAAATGAAATTAAAATCAGTTTGATGCTCAGGACCTCTCTATAAGACTTACACTTTGACTGAACTGTAGACGCAGGAAGGGGATGCATTGCATTGGTACTCATAGATCTTGTGCTTCTCCTTCAAGTGCTCTAGCAGCTGCCGTTCAGAGGAAAGCTTTTGGTCACATTCGTGGCATTCCAAGTAGACAATGTGCACTGGATGTATGAACATTTTAGAATTGTCGAACTTGTACCAAAGGTCGTCCTCATCTTCAGATACGTTTCTACTCGGTGATCTTGAGGTCCAGTCAATCATTGCTAGTGATGGGTTGGTCGCGATGAGAGTAGTTGACGGTTAGATTCCGAATGAGCTACCGAGTGTTGCTGGCTCTTGACTTGTCATTATTTTTTAATCAACTGGCTACCAAAACTTTATCATCAGAAATCAAGTGCCTTCTGGCGACCAAGCCAAAATGACTCAACTTTGAACTTGAATAACCGAATTGTGACAATGACTGTCACAGTTGACTACTGACAAGAGTGAGAGAGACCATGTCCTTTATTTTTGTCCAGCAGCAGCAGCAGATGACCACTGCAAACATTGTGATAACTGACTGTGAACTGGATTTGTCTACGGCGCAGTCATCGTCACCGTCGACACTGCAGCAAGTTTTCAGTTCTATCCGTTTTCGGCTGCCGTCCACCGGTGGCACTCTTCTCTTTCTCTCTCTAGGTTGCGGTGAGCTGACCGCGACAAACACCGTTTCCCGCTATGTCGTTGACCTCTGCACCACTTCTCCTTCTCTCTAACTGCCCAATCAGCATCAGTGCAGGTAGTACTGGCAACTTCAGTGGTCACTGGCCAACAGGACCACCAACCAACACTGGATGAAAGTGACCACAGCCACAGCACAGTGGTCCTGTTTGGCTCTCGGCATCTCTGCAGTCGAAGATCGTAGAAACAGATCACACAGAGGCAAAGCGGCGATCATCATCATCACCATAGTCAGTGCCACAGTCGGTGAGCTATGTCCGTCATCACCCTCTCCAGTGTACACTTTGTACAGAGTCTGTAAACTGTCCACTAGTGCTGTACCTCACTTTAGTCACACCTCTTTTGACCATGAAGTGGCAATCACTCTCATCACCACCAGTGCAAATGCTGCTTCTGGCACTGCCATTTTTTGCCCTTTACTTTTCCCAAGTTGAGTCCGTCTCCAGAAGGGGCCTTATTCCGGGCATTAGAGTGCCAGCGTCGCACCGAACTCCCCTCTTCAAGCCACCACTAATTGCAAATCACAGTTTGAGAACGTCTCACCCGCATCCCTCCTCGCCCGTCTTTAACTCCCTTCGCAATGAGTGGATCGGCGACGGGCACCTGCAGTTTACCTTTGACCTGCTCAATGGCATTTTCATGAACAGTCTGGACATGAAAACGGGCAACCTCGAGTCAATCGCCTTCTCGCCCTTCAGTATCCAGTCCATTCTCATGATGATCCACCTGGGCGCCAAGGGCCAGACAAAGAGTGAGATCGCCAAGGTGTTGCACATTGACGCCGCAGAGAACAATGTCACCTTTTCCAAGTCACACGAGGCTTTCGGCAAGGCGGTGAGAAGTCTGCTGGAGGATGCGGCGCTCGGCAAGTCGCTGCACAGTGCTAATCAGATCTTCGTCCAGGACGGCCTGCCCATCTCCAACTCGTACTCACTGGCGCTGAAGCACTACCACCTTGCCTACGTGAAGTACGTCAACTTCGCCAAGGACTCCTACAGCGTCCTCAACCTGATCAACGAGTGGATCGAGAAGCAGACGGCGCAGATGATCAGCAACTTCCTCACGACGCCGCCCTCGCCTATGACCTCGCTGATGGCAGTGAATGCAATTCGCTTCAAGGGCGAGTGGCAGTACCGCTTCGATCCGAGCGACACCGAAGCAAACGCCTGGTTCCGCATGATCAACGGCCACACGACCAAGGTGGAGATGATGGTCGCCCAGCTACCGCTCGCCTACGCCTACAACGCTGCCCTGCAGACGTCCATCATTGAGCTTCCTTACAAGACGTCACGACTCAGCTTCTTTGTCCTCCTCCCTGATGACACCTTTGGTCTCTTCAGTCTGCTCGGCTCACTCAACGCCACCGTCTTTGCCAACTTAATCTTCTCTATGCGCAAAGTGAACCACGGAGGAAGTGGTGGTGGTAGTGGTGGAACTGGTGGTGGCGCCGTTGCAAACGACAAACAGTCGAGCAGCACTGTTTCAGCAGCAGGCAGCTCTGCGGGCGTCAACGTCCGCCTGCCCAAGTTTGCCATCAACTCGATGCCTCGCATCACCAACGTCCTCCGCACTCAGATGGGCCTAAAAAGTCTCTTCTCCAACGAGGATGCCAACCTGGAGGCAATGTTCAGCAGTCGGGCAGCGTCACTGGGAAGCAGCAGCCCTGGTCGCGTTCACATGGACGAACTACTTCACAAGGCCATCCTCAAAGTGGACGAGTTGGGCAGTGTGGGCGCCGCCGTGAGCACCTCCTCCATTGAGCGCGTAGGCACCTTCACCGGGCCCTACTTTGAGGCCGATCACCCCTTTGTGTACCTGCTGATGGACAAGCAGACCGGACTGGCGCTCTTTGCCGGCTTCTACGCCGGTCCTAATGGCGGTGCCAGTGGTGGTGGTGGTGGTGGTGGGCCCAGTGGTGGTACCAATGAACAGCAGCAGCCACCTCACAGTTCGGCCAACTTTGTACAGAATGGCGGCAAGGTGGGCCAGGCGTACGCTGCCCTTTTTGGCAATGGCAACAAAAATGAAGCCCACTAGTGTGTGTGTGTGTGGGCCAGTCGTGATCAAGAGTTGCCACATTGTATTTATTTAGTTTGACCTTTTTGCAACAAAAAAAATAAAGCAAGTTCAAAACAAGGTATCCCTGTTTGTTATTTATTAAAAAATAGTATACTTTATTGTTGAAGGGTGGTTGTTTTGTTATACAAAATTAAGCAATCACTGTCAATTACTGTTTAGTCTGTAGTTAAGAAAATACATCTTCAAGAAACGATGGTTCTTTGACTAGTGGACTCTGGCTGACAAAATGTATAAAAATAAGTCTAAAGAAGAGGGTAATAAGGAACTTGTTTGCTTATAAAAAGCAATTATGCTTGTGGAAAAGCAAGTGTTGTGCGCTTAAGTGTAATTTGTTAGCACCAAAAAGTGTTTGAGTTCTTCTAGTTAGAAGTTGAGTCAATTATTTCCTGAGAATCGTCAAATGAAAGTGGCTGAAATACGGTGCAAAGTGATTGTGTTAGTTAGTGAAGAGAAGAAAGGATCAACAAAAGACGAACCAAAAGAATGCAAGCAGTGATGCTTTCAAAGGAGTGTAGAGTAAGCAGTTCTCCACGTCGATGCATGATCAGTGCATTGCCCACAGAGATCAGCATGTCAAAGTGCCTGTGGCCAAGGAACATGCCGCCAATAAGCTTATCAAACATTCTGAAAATTAGGTTGTACGTCAGTTAAAGTTAAGAGTTACTCCATGAATATAGTAAAAACAAACTTTATGAGGTGGGTGTTGTGGATGATGCCGGCAAAAAATCGAATAAACCAGGTAATCAACGGCCTAAAGGTGTGAATTTTGTATCTGTGTCGGTTCCTTATGCGATCCTCGATTATATTAAACCCGGTAGAACTGGTCGAAGAGGCGAACAATGAGTTTGGAGGAGCATTAGTAAAACGAGGCGCACTTCCGTTAGAGCTGACAAAATGACCACTGTGTTTTACTGTGCCCTTCTTGATTATATCATTTTTTAGCAGATGCAGGTACAGTACATTGTCCTCATTAGCCAGGTTCTGAATAAATCTTTCATACTGTGAAATAAAGAGAGTTACCTGAGAATTAGTCAGCTTTTACTCATCAATTACTTACAGTAGAGAGTAAGCCATGAAAGTGCTTTTCAGTGAGCAAAATAAAGTGCTTGAAGAGCCAGTAGCTGTCTTCAAGAGAGTATGGAGTATTTAAAAGTAAAAATTCCCTAATAAACACGTCACTGATGCATAAAAGATCTTCAACGTCTACCCTGGAAAACTACAATGGAATTAATTAGAAATCCACCTGTTGCTGATCACTAGCACATACCAGATGATTCACGTCAGACTCGAGCTGCTTTAATTCGAACAGCAGTATGAGCACCAGCAGTCGAGGATGACCTTCACGGGAAAAGTCCAGATACTTTGCCTTGCCTAGTGACGGGTCAACCAAGGACATGGTCTCCAGAGCGCGGATAAAGTCTTGCGCCACCTGACGCTGCACCTCCAGACGACTCTCGGTGATGAGTGCGCTGGGCGAGCTGACATTCAACAGCAGCCGGTAGACGTCCTTGCGATTGATGGGCGAGAGGGAGTATTTGGAGATGAGAAAGGCCAGCCGGTTGAGTAGATCGGGCGGTTTGGGCTGCTCGCGAAGCAGAATCTCGATGCTCTTGCGCTCTTCAATGCCGCCGAAGCCGACCTTCTCGTAGTAGCCGAAGCGAAAGTTGCGATCGTCCATGGCGAGGAAGACAGAGAGCTGTGCTGAAAAGGAGAGCAGTCCAGGTAACAAGAGCACCGATGAGGGAAGATGACAAGAACAACTTTCATTACAACAACTTGCTTCGAGACATGCTTCTGCTGCTGCTGCACGTTGTATGCCTGTTCTTCAGTGCTATTAATCTTAGTGAGTATATGAGTGTGTGTGTTTGTGCACAATGGTGAGGTAGTTGGATTCCGAAGGAGCGCTTAAGTGAGAAGGAGGGTGATGGTGAGCTGTGGCAGTTGATACACTGCGGCACGATACTGAAACACAGATGTGATGGCGGCGGAGGTGGTGGTGCTTGTGTGAAGCTGGCTGCTGCTGCTGCTGTTCAGTGGACGCACAGACCAACCGATGGTGAGCGACATGTTCAAGGCGAATGCTTCACGAACTCATCATTTCACCAAATGACGGCTTTGGCATTTGCTGACATTTGGTAAGGGGCAAGTAGGCGAGTTTACAATTGACAATTGTGTAGGCACAATGTGTGTGTGTGTGTGATGTGGGTACTTGTACGGCTGCTGCTGCTGCTGCTTTGGTGGCTCTGGTTGGCGACAAGTATAAAGCACTGAAGAGGAGACACTCTACCTCGATGACAACTGTCTACCTCGATGTAGAGTGAAGATCTGCTGCTCAAAGTGAGCCTCGGTGACGCCGGTGGTCTGGTTAGAGGTGACAGTGGCCAGGGATGACTACTACTGCTGCTGCTGCTGCTGCCTCCGCCTCACAGTGACGTGCTTTGGTGCAGGGGACACTACGAACATTAGATGTTTGCGCCAGTACTACTTTATCATCACCATCGTCGCCTCGAGTCGTGGACACACCAGTCACGGCCATTAATCGTCATAGTCGTATGTTTGCTCTGCTGATAATAACTTCTTCTTCTCGATGACGACGGCCAATGAACTGACGACTGCTGCACCTGCTGCTGCTGCTTTGCGACCTCATTGGGTGGTGGTGATCACCCTGGTCGCATCCTTCGGTGGTGATCACACCGGTGGCAGTGATCAAAGGTGATCTCTGCCGATCGGCACAGCTCCCCTGGAGACAACACAAAACAGCAGCTGAAGCCAGAGGCGGCGCATGTGCATCGCTCACTGCACTGCTTGTTTACGTCGTGGTTTCACTCGTCGCTTTGTACTAGGGCAACTGCTACACAGCACCGAACATCTTTTTTGGTAATTCTACATTCTTAGTTCTATTAGATGCTACAATAGAGGCTACTGCGTTAAAAACAGTAGAAGCGCTCCCCGGTACGCAGTTAGTACGTGAACTGACTAGTGAACTTGTGTGGCGTCGTGGTGACAAACAAATTGACGAGAATCGTTTGAATTTTGCACAAAACTACTACTGAAAAGAATCTCATCATGGAGACGCAAACTGCTCCAAGTAACTTTGTCTTGGTCTGCAATAAAATTAACTCGACGCAGCAAGAGCAGATGAACCGAGTGGAGCTGGCTAATTTCAATTGCACCGTATCCGATTTGGCCACCACTATTGGACAGCAACTAAATCTTGACAAAGATACTTTTGGTAAGGTTAAATTTTATTTTACAAAGTATAAACTACTCATTTTATTTCATTAGACATCATTAGCTTCGGTCAAACTCTTGGCAGCGCTAAAACGCTGGAATCGTATGGAATCAACAGCAAGGGCACTATCGTTTACCTGATGAAAAAGAAAGAAGCCATCTTCAAGGAGCCACAACCTCCGCAGGCACAGGAAACAGAAGCAGCTTTTCCCACTCAAGTGCAAGAAGGCTGCGTTGCTGTTAAAAGTGCTCTAATTAATGCCCACTTTCGCAAAGTCCTTGACGGACTGGCAGACATTGAGAAGCGCGAAAATTTGATGGCCATCAACCCTGAGCTGCGCGATGATCCCACCCTGTTCGGCATTCTGACCGACGACACTCTGGTAAACACCTTCATTAAACCGACGAACATCATGAAGGTTCTGAAGAAGTATCCCAACTTCCTGGAAGTGGCCACTCATGTCGCTGCGACCTTTCACGAGGAGTCGAGCAGTAGCAATCCCTTCAACTTGGACAATCTCGGCCGTGGTGCCCTGCTCAACTACTCACTTGACTACCCATCCGATGATGAGATGGACGATAGTGAGACTTCCTCTGTTGATTCGAACAGTACACAGGCTTCGGGTAGCGGAAGTGGTGGCGGCGGTGGTCGACTTGCTGGTCACCCAACTCAAGGCTTCCAAAATCTGCTCAACGCAGCGCACCAGTTCCAGCAAATTCAGCGACAAAACGTGCGATCTGGGGCAGCAGCCACGCAGCAACCGTCTCGACAACTGCCCACCATCATTACGCCTGGTAATAATTTTAAAGATTTGGGTTATAAAACTAACATTCTTTTGTTTTTCCAGAAATGCTTAGTTTGGCGCTCTCTTCGGCCACCTCTGCACCTCCTAGCGCTACCCCTAGTCCTGCTGCTGCTACTGTAGTTCAGCAGCAACCTCAGCAGCAACAGCAAACTGGACAACCAGCTCCAGCTCCAGCTCCAGTCAGCCAGCCGCCTTCTTCAGCGTCTCGAATCATTGGCTGGGCGCCGCAGCTCCGACAGATGCGCGAACTGGGCATCACCGACGACATTGTGGCCATTCAGGCGCTGGAGGCCACCAATGGCGACGTCCAGGCGGCCATTAATATTATCTTTAGCTAAATTTTTAATTAAACTTTAAAGTGCGCGCTAAGTCTGTTACAATAAATCTGAAACGCGGTGCAGCAAAAAAGTTGAACGAGCTTTTAAACATACGTCCTCTACGAGCGACGCAACAGTGGCGCAGCGTGCCTGTAGCTTTGGTCGTGCTTTGCGGCGTGTTCAGAAGAGCGACGTCACGTTGCATTTTGCCTCTTTTCCACTTGCTCTCTTTCCTGTTAGCTCGTAAGAGTGTGAGTATTTTTGGTGTTCTTTCACCGGGGATCGCCCACTTACCTTCGTTTTCCGGCCTTCCAGACCTTCAAAGATGGCTATCGTTCCTCTGCACAAGCCCGAGATCGTCAAGAAGCGGACCAAGAAGTTCCGTCGCCACCAGTCGGACCGGTACCGCAAGATTAAGGTATGTTTTCATTTGTTGATATTAGTTTTTGAAGTTTTCAATGCTTTGGACATAACAACTTACCTAATTTTTTTCTCTATTAGCCAAACTGGCGTAAGCCCAAGGGTATTGACAACCGAGTGCGAAGGCGCTTCAAGGGCCAGATTCTTATGCCCAACATTGGTTACGGATCGGCCAAGAAGACCAAGCACATGCTGCCAAATGGCTTTCGCAAGGTGCTCGTTCACAACATCAAGGTAAGTTTCGGGAATTATAATGCTCAAGTGACCTTTGTTTTGCTAAATGTCGCATTTATTTTTAACATTCTAGGAATTGGAAGTCCTAATGATGATGAACCGACGATACTGCGCGGAGATCTCCCACGCTGTCTCCTCAAAGAAGCGTAAGGATATCGTCGAACGTGCCCGTCAATTGTCCATCAAGTTGACCAACGGAAACGCCCGCCTGCGCACTGAAGAAAACGAGTAAACTTGTTTTTGTAACTAAAAACTGTAATTTTCCAAGAAGACGTCAAGTAAATATTTGGCTTCCAAATTCAGTGTGTTTTTATTGGAAAGTGGACACAAGGTGACGGATTCACACTCCTTGCCTATGACAGTCTTTTCTGCTAGATCAAAGATTCGATCTCTAGAGCTCATCAGCAAAACATCCCCTCAAGTGCCTAAGTGATCATCAAATCAAAAATTGCACAAATTCTCTGGCCCCCGGTTCCACTTGAGCTCTACCGGGTGGATGGGCAATAATCATGCTGACAGATGATTATCCTCCGGACCACTGATTGGGGAAAATACTGTCGAGCAACGCCGGTGTCGCCACGATCGGCCCTGTCTTGGAACCTCGTCAGTAGAGAGGGGGGGGCTATTCTATATTCTGGGTGCTCTTGGGACGCCATGCCAAAGTTGGCGCACTGGCAGCTGCTTCGGTTGTTGCGAAGAGAGTCCACAGCAGCGGCCACGAGGGCGCGACAGCGACAGCAGCAGCATCAGCAGCTCTTGAGAATCGCATTCACTGACAGTGAGCACTCTCTGCTCTTTCGGTAGTGGTCTCCTCGGATTGCGTGGCCGAGTGTCAGAGCCTGGCACTCTTCCACAGTGTCGTCACTGCTTCTGCGATCAGCCATCTTGAGAAGCCCCTTCTTTCGGTCGGCGCTTCTATAGGCAGTAGAAACAGAGTGAGAGAGGATTGGGGAGACTGGAGAAAGCAGCAAGTGAGCGCGCGCCTGTTCTGTAGCCATGTTCTCAGCCCCTTAGCACTCTCTCCCTTTTCTTGCACTGCAGGCTGCCTGGCTTGCCATTCTTTGCCATGAGAGTTGTGCCTGCCTGGAGAAGCAAGTAGAAGCTGCAGCGTCGAGGTGTAGAAGTCATCGTTTGTCTGGAGCACTGTGAGAGTGTGAGAGTGTGGTAGTGTCTTGGTGTGGCTGGCCAACAACGAGTCTGGTTGCACAGTGAGAGCACTCCGTCTGCCTCTGCTGCCTCTCTCCCTTCCCACCGTGTGTAGTATCTTCAGCGTACCTCTTCATCGGCTGCTGACACCGACCTTGCCTTCTCGCCAGAGTCCCTGCAAGTTGACTGCCACAGCTGTGCTGATCGTCTGTGTGCTTGTTGGTTGAGTGCTGAGTTGTTGTCAGTGCTGCGAAAGTCAGTGTGAGTGTGTGTGTGTGTTGTTGGCCAGTGTGAATGAAGTTGTGTCTGTGTCGGCGATGTGTTTGACCGAAGGAGCTGCAAGTGCAAGCCGTCTCTGTCCGGTGCTGCTGTCCCCGTGAGATCATCATCTCCTCCAATCCGACTGTCCGATCACCGGAAGCCAGCCGTTTCCCACCACCAGCAACTCCCCCGACAGCAGTGTCACCGCTGACAGCAACTGCCACCAGGACCGAAGACAGCGTGCCAGAGTGGTCTAGGATTACCGACAGGCCAAGGCAGTGAGTGAGGCTGAGCTAGTGTGCACACAGGTAAGCAAACAGGGGACAGCATCGCTGCCGATCAGTCAGGGAGAGACGGCCACCACCACCACCACCACCACCACCACCACCACCACCACGACCGCCACTTGCCTGGCTTCACTTCACCTCTACTCACACTTTCTCTTTCTTTTCTCCTCTGTAGACTCCTCGGTAGCCGCAACAGCAGTTAATTTGGCACTTGCCGCCAAGCTGCTGATTGTCATCGATTGAGCCGACTGACTGACTGACTAACTGACTGCCCCTGGTATCTTCCTCTTCCTCCTCATCATCTGCTGAAGAGGTAGACAGCACTGACCAGCACTAGGAACGACATCAACTGAACGACGGCTGGGTTGACAAGGCGCAGCACTAACACGCCCACCATCTTTTGTCGACTGTACGCGGATTAGCGCCAGCACTGGCCACTGACAGCCCTTCAACTTGCTGCAACTTTCGAAAACGTTAACTACTCGACAACACAGCGACCATGTCTGACGATCGAAGCGGCGACGACTCCCACCAGACTTCACGTAAGACTTCTTTTGTTGTCTTTTGTTGAGTGTGTTTCTATCCTCAGCCCAGCCATCTAAGCAGAGAGCAACCACACAGTGCTAGTGCCACCAACTGCCAGATGTTTTAGCGATGCAGTGCTCTAACTGAATGCGCCCACACACAGACAGACACTGTCTTCTTTGTCTGTGTTTACATCTCTTTCGCATCGCCCTAACTTCAGCTCTAGCGCCAGGGTCCAGTGATAGTGAAAGGGGAGGGGTAGGGCCAGTGATTGGTAGCACTGTCATCAGCGCTGTCCGCCCTAAAACGCACTTCCGGCGCCCGGTCATTGTCGGCGTCTCCACTCGGGCACCGAGCGTTGAAGAGCGAGAAGGAGCCACAAAGACGCTCTCTCACTTGCTCTTTCTTAGGCAGCCGAAGCAGTGAGTGTATGTGGACACTTTGTTTTTGTGCCGCCGAAGAAGGGTGTTGAGTGGTGGAGGCGACGTCTCAGCAGCAGCAGCAGCAGCAGCAGCACTAGCACCAGCTATCGAGTCGAGTGTGTGCCCTTAGCAGAGAAGAGAAGCAGCAGAGCCATCGGCGCCTGCTCACACTGAAGCTCCGACAGATGCACTGGCAGACTACAAATCAGTTGTCTTTCAGCCGCTGCCACTACCGGTGATGGTGGTCGTACTGCTGCTGGTAGCTCACAGCCATATGAAGCAGTCGTACACTGAGCATTCTCACTCTCTTTCGGTCCTCCATTGTCTACCCGTGCACTGTCCGCGAAACGGCGTCGTATGCCCGATCGGCTGTACACTGCACACTCGCTAGAGCAGGAGTATCCTCTGCAGTTCTTAGCCAGCTGTACAGCACTGCTGTACAACACTGTTGGCTCCCTGCCGTTGTCGTACACAGATCCACAGGACGGCGCGTGTCTGTGCCTGCCAAAAGCGTTGTTGATTTTTCGCCCCCCTCCCCTTCCTTCCCCTGCATCCTCCACTCGCTGAAACACAGTGTTTCAAAAGCAGCGTCTTGGAAGAGTAAGCAAGCAGTAGCAACATATGCTGCTGCTGCTGCCGTCACTGGTGCGCCGACCAATTGAAGGAACCGATTCCGCTGGCGATGTGTGAATCGGTGCGAATGATGCCAACAGTGGCCTGTTTGAGCGGCTCTCTGCAGCCCCTCGGACACTGGATGATATTGCTACTGCTGTCGCCGCCTCCGAGGCTTTCTTTCCCTCTCTTCCTCTCTCCTGAGAGCCTTCATCCTGAGAACTGTCACAGTGGCGACAATTAGCAAAAAGAGTCAGTGTGGACTCTTGTGCACTCAGTGAGCCCTGCTTGGCTCCAATTCCGCTGTCGCCGCTCGGTGCTCCCCGCAGCCTCTGGACATTCCCCACTGCAGTGACTGTCTGCCTGCCAGTCACTCTGCTCTGCCTCGCTTGCACCTGTCATCTGCCATCTCCGGTTAGCGGCAATTTCACTGCTCTGCAAAAGATGGCGTCCTGGGAGCGATGGGAATGATTCAGTTTGGTGGTGGTCAGATTGCAATGTAATGGCGCCATTCAGTGCTGCAGGTGCTGGGCTGATGGTTGTAAAGAGCAATGGCACTTGCTCAGCAGTGCAACAAGCACCCTCAACTAAACAATTAAAGATGCCTGTCCTCTCTGACTGTTTGTGTATTAATTAGTCTCCTTGATTGGCACAGTCTCTTCAGCCGGCGGAGACCAGCAGGGTGGCAGCCAGCAGAATGAACAGGAGCTCGCCACGAAGACGCTGTTCATTCAGCACAAGCGTTTCTACCTGGACGTCAAGCAGAACCATCGTGGACGGTTCATTAAAGTGGCTGAGGTAATGCTTTCATTGGCTCGATTAAAAAACTCAAGCTCATTGGCGTATATTTTTGTTGTAAACAGGTGGGCACTGCTGGACGCAAGAGTCGACTACTTCTGTCCATGTCGGCAGCTAGAGAGTTCAGGGATCATCTAACTTCCTTCTCGGAACTCTATGCGTCTCTAGGTAAGTCTTTTTTTGCTTGTGTAATTTGGTATTTATTCTGATGAACATTCACTTAGGACCGCCAAATCTGGACAACTTCCCTGAGGATGGCAAGATCAAGTCGGAGATTATCATCAAGGAGAATAGAAGATACTTTCTGGACTTGAAGGAAAATCCGCGTGGTCGTTTTCTCAGAGTATGTTAAAGGCTGTTTTGTGCCAACTTTTACTCATTTTCTCGCCACACTTCAGGTTTCTCAGTCGATTTCGCACGGCGGACCGCGAACTCAGATTGCCATTCCTGCACAGGGAATGATCGAGTTCAGGGATGCACTCACTGACTTGCTGGATGAATTTGGCGGCGATGATGCAGGCGAAGACAGTGAGACTAATTGTAAGTGAAATGTACGGCATCTTCAAACATCTGCTAACGTCTAAATTCAACACCAAAAAATGTAGCTGGCTTCAGAGAAACTCTGCCCGATAGCACCAACTTCCGCGTCGAGAACAAAAAGTTCTACTTTGACGTTGGTCAAAACAAAATTGGCGTCTTTATGCGTATCTCTGAGGTAAGTCTAGGATTTTTTAGAAGTTAGGGCATTTCAATTAACATTTTTGTTCTTTGTAGGTCAAGAGCAACACACGTTCGTCTATCACCATTCCAGAACGGTCCTGGGCACGCTTCAGAGACATTTTTGCGGATTACGTTGACAAGATCAACTCACCGAGTGCCACCAACTCGGCAGTGGAGGGTGACAAGGCTGGCAAAAGCACCTCAAGCAACGGCAACTCCAAATAAAGTTAATTTATTGAGAGTGGTCGACTTCAACTAGGCAAACAACCGCTTCACAAATCTTCGCCACATTAGAGGCCAAGACTCTTGAAAATGGAATATTCTATCAAAAAGCCACTCAACAGAGAACTCCTCTCTACCTTGATTCACTTTTTACTCTAAACAATAACTTCTATATCTCATTTATTGGACTGTCAACTACTGGGCAACTTAAACTGAAAACAGCAAAAAAGAATCAACATTGACTGAAACAACAAACAAACAAACAAACACACCTACCGCATCTGATCGGCAACAATCAGTTCTTCACCAATCAATCTTCACCGTCTCAGAGAACTATTCTTACTACTTTTTTTCTTCTTACTATAAAACAAAAACTTCTTTCTTTTTTTCTTTTGTGCGCCTGAAACTGAAACACCGAAGCAACCGACAAGAGTCAGTGAATCAGAAAAACACGGCGTTTACTGTACAAAAACTTGATGTTTGTACAAAAACAACTTCTTGAGAAAATTTTCCCCTTTTCAAATATGCTTCTTCTCCATTTCCTTAAAAAACATAGGAAAGTTTAAAAACACACACAAAAACACATTTCTGCAAACGCTGCACCAACTCACAGAAGTACACACTTTTTTGTTGATAGTTGTCAATTGCTTCCTTATTTCAACCTCTCAACTTTTCTTTTTTTGACTGACCATTTCAATATTTGATTTCACTTTCTCAATTATCTATATTTTATTATGATTTCTCTTTCTCACACTGCAAAGCCGCCACTCTGTTGGTAATTTTATTTTAACCTTTTCTTCTTATTACGACCACACAGACAGAATCTTCTTTCTGACAGGAATACTTCATTCTCTTTAATGGAGATAACACTATTATTATTTACTATTATTATTAATTCTGATTCTTACTACCGAGTAGCATTTTGAATGCAAATCTGAATTTATTTTCTTTTTTCTCTTGTTTATAATAATTTTTGCTCTTACTTCTGCTTATTCTTTTTTTCAATCTTCACCATTATCATTTTCTCAGCCATTTCGCAATGGCCACTGGAACCACTGGAACTCCCGACAAAGATAAAAATACGCTCTTGTTACCTTCTTGGCAAAACTTAAAATCTGATTTATTACAATACCTATTTCATGTTACACTTTCATGTTTAACTCTGTTCTTCAACTGATACAAACCAACTATATTTCACCTTTCTTCTATTGCCCACCTTTCTGCCATTCGCCTCTATCTCCCGACACTCTCCTTACACAACCAACAACAAGAAACACAAAACCACTTATTGCTCGTCCTCTCTTCTTTCTCTCACTTCATCATTATCTTCTCCTTCTCTCAAACTTTTGTCTCAATTTTGTTGAAACAAAGTGTTACTGCGGAAACGGCAAAGTGTTACACCCTGAAATCATGAGCATATTAAAAATATTATGTTTGAGCAAATGTTTATTGACTCGTTAGAGGACAAACTGCACACACCTGAAACATCGGAGAAACAAACACACACTGACACATACAAAAAACAGACACAACACAAACACAGCCTTGTCTTCTTCCTTTTCTCATTATATTGTCTGCCAAAACCAGTTTGAAAATGACCCCGACAGTTGAAGGGACAGTGATGTCGAGCATGATCCGATGACAGCAAGAATAAACTAATAAAAACGCGTGTGAGCACAGCAATCATTGAGAATCACGCCGCTACTTAAGTCATTGAATTTTCTTACTGTGAGTTGCTTTTAAGCGCAAACAGTGCCAGCAAACCACTTGCCTCTGTCTGGAAATGTGCTGCAGAGCAGCAGCCAGTCTGCATTGGGTCAATCAAATCAGCCTTTACTATTTTTGGCCCGTTCTCTTTTCTTTTTTTCCTTTTGTCAAATTTAATTACGTTTTCGCATTTATCAGGCACACACACACAAACACTCTTTACCCCTTTTATTAGTTTTTAAACTCAATTTCAGTTCATTTCTAGTACAGTCTTTCAAGAGCAAACCTACACACACTCACAAACCACCAAACTGTTGGCTGATACTGCTGCCTTTCTATTTATGATTAAAGATGCACATCATTAATGCAAAATGATTTCTGTTCAAATTATGGCACTACGTCATTGTAAATTGCAATATTTTATGAAACAACAAAACAAATGTTATTTGAACTAAGGTTTTTTCACGTGAAACACCCAATGCTACCAAACCACTTTAATAAATACACAAATGAAGCATCATTATTTTTTTTTGATAACCACTAAAAACAAAATGCTCTTGATAATAAAAATGGCTTGATAAAAATGAGTTTTCATTGACTGAAGAGTCCGTTTAACTTTTCATCAACCGATTCGAAAGGTAATTTTTCTTTAAATTTACTTAAGTTTGGCTAGGTTGTGCCATTGAAAATGCACAAACCAACAGTTTGTTTGATGCTTCAGCTCAATCCAGTAATGACAACTCTCATGTATTGAACCATCTTTATCTAACCATTATTTTTGCTGGTAGGCACTGTTGCATAACAGTTCACTTGGTTGTGTGATTTTGTAGCATCAGTCCCTTCTATCTCTTTCTTACTGCCAATTAGTGGTTTATTTAATTGACATTTACCTTCACCTTCATTGTTAAAGTAGTGAGTACTAATAAATATTCAAGCAGATGCTGCAGCCTTCCTGCCGAGACTGCTCAATATTATAGGTCGATAAATGTTGGGTAGTAATAATGGCCCCCTAGCAGTAGCAAGTGGTCTATGTCAGTGAGTGGGTGCACTTGTATTGGCTCATTTGCTGCCGCATCACCTTTTTTGCCTTCTCCATGCTCCAACTGCTGTTACCGGTGGTGCAACATGCACATGCTGTTTGTGTGTGTGATCTTGATAATGGACTAAACCTCAAAGGCACCCTTTCCCTGGCAGTTGATTGTTAATTGTAGCGCGATAGTTTCTCTGTTTCAATTACTGTTACTGTTTTCCATTCTTTTTCATTTGTCATATTTAGTAGTGGTTGACACTTTTAATGTTCCACACTCAGCCAGGTGAGACTTGAGATCATACTTGAAAATTTGTGTTGTTGGCAAAATGTCAATTTCAGGCTAGTAAATAATTAGCAGCAGTTGCAACGAGCTGCCACCACAGAGACCGGGGAAATTGTTCAACTGGAGCATGATTCTCAAGTAGGCGCTCTCCAGTAGGCACAGTGGAATTATCAAGTTAATCTGACCTAATTACGCCTTTCTTTTCAAAAGCGATCACTTGTGCAGATGCTAAGTTGCTGAGTGTCTTGCACTGAGTGCTTCTCTTTTTTTCTCTTGCTAAGTACCTCTCTGCGGTTTGTTTCAAGTGATTGTCTGCAAACTGGGAAAAAGGGAAAGAATTTGTTGAAAATGCGTCCCAGAGCAACCTCGACCGAGCTGTCTTTAACATGCCTTAAAATTCTCCGGATGACACTTTCAAGTACTTCAATGACAAAGCTTTTACTTGAACAACGTTGTGGTCTATTAGAGTTGAGTAAACTAGTATTTAATAAAAACACTTTAAACAAAAATTGTCTATCACAATCAGAATTTCTATGTAAATAAAATTGGGAATAAAAAGTAAATATTTTGCTGCAATCGTATCAACTTTTTTCATTTTGTTTCCAAAACTGATTGATCTAACTTGTTTTAATAGAGAGAAAGCTCTTTTTACTTTAGAGACAGTACTGATAAACAGATTGTACCAGCAGATGCTACCGTTTGTTAAAATATTTAGTTTTCATTTTCAATCAATTTTATAATTTAGTTTGTGTCGATAGTTTGCCGGACAGAGCGAGGCATTGTCTTGCAACAGCAGCAGCAGCAGCAGCAGTTTGCAGCATCGATTGTTGTGCTGGCGCCAGTTGCACAATGCCAGTGGAGAGAGCAGAAGCAACCCGGATGACAGTGGCCTTGGTCTCCTCGAGAATTGGGTCGAGCGGCATTGGGTCGTCTGGCCATCCAGGCAGACTTCTCTCTCACTCTCCTGTTTGCCGAGATCTCGGCAAGCTTTGTCTGCCTCTCCCAACTACAGCACGGCTGCATTCAAGCAGCAGCAACAGAATATTCCTGAGTTCAGTGGGCCAATACTCAGTGCAGCAGCGGAACAGTGGATTTGTGCCATCTCTCTCTCTCTTACTCTGCCAAAGCGGGGGTGGTGTTTGCCGGCGTTCTTTCTTTCTCTTTCGCCTTTTCTCTCGCACTCACTCTCTCCGCTGGCGGCCTTGAACGTGCCTTTCTAAAGAGTTCCGAGATTCGAAAACGAAACTCTCTCCTTTTTCTTGTTCTCAGTTAAATTCGGCCACGGCGGCAGCTGTTTGTATCCCTCATTGCTGTTGCTTCTCTTGGTGATAGTGATGATGATGATGTTGTTGTTGTTGTCGTTCTCTCTATCGATTTACTAAGTTGGATCTGATCGATGAGAATGATCGATTTTGACTGACCAGTAGCTGAACTGCACACAGTGATCGCACCTGATTGTCCTTTGATTGACGTACCCAGAAATGGTTCAGGTGCTTTTTGTACAGTCTTGCTTGGCACATGACTACACAAGTGAGCACGCACTACAAATCATGGAAACGCACCAACTGGTCAGTTGTAAACATCTTGCGTGCTGTCCTTTTAATTACCCGTGCAAATCAAATTGGACCGGGCATAGTGGTCTTGGTGAGTAAGTGTGTATGTCTGTGTGCTGGTGATTCAATCGGGCGAAGCAACTAGGGCACCAGTGAAGCACTGGGCACTGATGTTTACTGTGACAACAGCATTTTATGCTCTCCCGGGCTACGACTACTAGGCGACATTCAACGACTGGTGATGATATAAAGTGATAATAAAGGCGCGCACAGTGATTGACCTATGGGTGATATATCTGGGTCCCCATCGGCCACCATTAGCGGTCTCTCGTTAATGGCAATCTAATTAGATAAGGGCACTATCATCACTGCTATGACGCTGCTATGTTGGCCATTGCCTGGCTACGGGTCCTCTCTCCAGCTGCTCTCCTCTTGCTGATGAGTAGTCTCCAGTATCTCCTAGAATAGTAATGTCCTTTCCACTTTCAGCTATGAATGTTAGTTCATTCCTAGCCAAGGCGACCTTTGTGCTCTCAAGCGACACAACACTATCATCGTCATAAGCAGCAGCATAGCATCTCTCATCACCGTATCACCGAAACGGTGACACTGATTCGGCAGGCAGGAAAAATGGCCCGGCAACCCAGAAGATATATTCAAGAGGAAAAATGTGAAATGTACCAGAGTGAGTGTGTTTGGCGGTGTCAATTGCGGATAGGAAGAGAGAGAAAGGAACTAGTAGAAAGTGAAGGAGTGGTGAGTACTGCTGCTGCTGGTACATCACCACCAAGTTTGAGTCAACTGACTTGCCCGGTCTCTATCTCTCTCACTACCTCTGCCATTGTCTGTCTGCAAGTGAGACTGAGAGAAAGAGTCCTCGTCGATTTTTTCCAGGCACATTCAGCAGAAGTGAATCCAATGCCGGCGAGGTCACCAAGGCTTAGGATAGTGCTGATGGCGGTGGCGGCGGTGGTGGTGGTGGTGGTTGAAGTGATGGTGGTGGTCGTGCAGCCTCAGTACTCACTCGGCGGCAGTTATACGTTGCTCTTCGCCTCGACACTTGCTTTCCGCAAGCCGAAACAGAAAAAGAAGGGGCTGGTGGAATTGTCAGGGTCAGGCGTCACAGCGTTATTAGTTCACGTTCACCGAAATGAGTTCACCAAAACAAAGTTCTGGATGGCCTACATTCGCAGCTGGTGCTGGAGCTGCTGCTGCTGGTGCTGGTTCTAGTGGTGCGGCTGTGGCGGCGGTAGTGAGCAGTCGCCGGCCAGTGTCGAAGTGAGTGAGAGAAAGAGACTGAAAGTGACTGAAAGAGAGAAAGGCGACAACAGACTTTGTACACGCGAGTTCGAGTTGGAGAGAGAGAGCGTCTGAGAGCGCACATGGTTCACTCGTGTCGGCAGAGGTGCGCGGGCGCCTGGCCACTCACTCACCGACTGACTGACTGACACTGTCCCACAAGGCAGTAGCTACGTCACATCTGGGCTCGGAAATGCTGCTGCTACTGCGACTACTACGTTGAGAAGTAGTCTAAGCTCTGATGATGTACTACCACTGACTTTTGCCCCCATCCCCTGTTCCCTCTTCGGATAACAATGGCTCTTACGACATGCGGTGGGTTGAGCAATCGGGGAGTGAGACCAAGGAGGAAAAAGGTGGTGAAGAGTTGTTCTCGGTTGTACATCTCAGATGTGCAATCTTGGATAGAACAGAGTACATTGCTGGAGGTGTGTGCTGTTCCACTGTTTGCTGTTCACTGCTTCTTCAATCATCTGAAAGCTTGCTCTTCTCTTTTCCAGGTATCCCCTTTTTGAGAAGTTCTCTTGAATCGTTTTTCTGTGTAGTACCGGCGTTTGATTTTTCCTTAACGATGAGGCAGAATAATAAGTAGGGCAACCGTGTCGACGATTTGGAATAGAGGAAGAGATGCTGTGCAAAGAAAGAGATAGAGAGAAAGAGTGAGAAAAGAGGGAAAAGCGAGAGGTGCTGACCATCGACATCATCAGCGCCGAATGTATGTGATTTCGTTGTCTGTACGGCAGGTGTTCCCAGGCACTTGCCGCCAACAAAGGCGATGACGATGATTTTCGTCCTGGTTTGACGTCATCAGTTTGAGAGCATCTGTTCAAAACACAGCTGAAAAAGTTCAACTTTTGGGTTCATTTTAACAACACAAGCTTTTTGAAGGCACCTTTTTACTGAGCTAAGTGCCATCGGCAATGTATGAGTGTATTCATGCTGAATTTTAATTTGGCCTAGCTAACGATTTCTCTGTGAACTGTTTAGCGTTTTTATCAAAAAGAGCAAAATTCTTGTTCACTTAATTTGAAATTGAGGGGTAAAGGTTTGCAAACTCTAATTTACAAAACAAAATTTTGCTTAACAACCACTAGGAATTTTGCTCAGGCAGTTTTAATGAATCGTTTCTTTTAAAAAGGTTTATTTCAAATATAGCTTTATTTAAAATATCTGCCACGGCAACGGCTGCAGTGACACCAGTCAGTTTGGAGGCAATATCACCCATCAGCCAGTCTCAGCGTGCCATCTCATCAGCGGGGTCATAGTGAAACCGGAAAGAGAAAGGGGAGACTGGGAGACTAAATACCATACGTCACACTGCCGAGAGTTAGCACAGTCGACACTGCAGCGTCTCTACTTGACGACAGTAAAAGCGGCTAATTTAATCATCGAATTATATTTCTGGTGACGCTAACTGCTGCAGCCACACCAACGGCGAAGGGGCACAACAATGGACATGCCGCTGCTAGTGAACACAGAGGGCTAAAGTTGCTGCGGCGGCGGCGGCTGCTGTTGCTGATTCCGTTGCTTCCACTGCCTCGGCTGCTGGCGCCGCTTCACTTGCAAGGAAACGTCGCCGTCGCCGTCGCTGCTGGAGCCAAACGAAGCTCGACGCCGCCGATCAAGCCGACGACTGCCATTGGCTGCCGCTAGTCTCTCTCTCTCTCTCTCTCTCTCTCTCTCTCTCTCTCTCTCTCTCTCTCT